>Ga0209048_10000013_pt1 | contig 143195 bp, 101 predicted proteins | sample FrelakmetCRP12CR_FD_187146 | JGI IMG/M metagenome (GOLD analysis project Ga0209048, IMG submission 187146) | Freshwater lake sediment microbial communities from the University of Notre Dame, USA, for methane emissions studies - CRP12 CR (SPAdes)... | ecosystem: Environmental > Aquatic >...
ATTGCCGTAGCGGCGGCGTGCGGTATGATGGGCGCGAACGGGCGATGCAGACGAAACTCGGCATATTGGGCGGAACGTTCAACCCGGTGCACCTGGGCCACCTGATCCTGGCCCAGGACGCGCTGGACAGGTTTGAACTGGACCAGGTGCTGTTCATCCCCTGTGCCCAGCCGCCGCACAAACCGGCAGTGCGGCTGGCCGACGGGGCGCAGCGGCTGGCGCTGCTGCGCCAGGCCGTCGCCGGGGATCCGCGCTTCGCGGTCAGCGCCATGGAACTGGAACGGGGCGCGCCGTCCTACTCGGTGGACACCGTCCGGCAGTTGCGGGCGGAGCAGCCGGCGCGCCGCCTGTTTTTCATCATCGGCGCGGATGCCCTGCTGGAACTGCATCAATGGCGCGCCATCGGGGAGTTGCTGGAGCACTGCGAATTCGTCACCATGCTGCGGTCGGGGTTTCCGGTGGAGTTCCTGGGCGGGGAACGGCTGAACCTGCCGGCGCCGTGGCCGGAGCGGCTGCTGTGCAACCTGTTCACGGGCCATGCGGTGGATATCTCCTCCACGGACATCCGGCAGCGGCTTGCGGAGCGACGAAGTATTCGCTATCTTGTGCCGGACGCCGTCGAGCGTTATATTGCCGAAAACAAGTTGTACAGCCCAAGCTGATGAATACCGAACCGCTGGCCATCGCCGCAAAAGCCCGGGCAGCCCTCCTGGCCAAAAAAGGAACCGATCCTGTGCTCCTGGACGTCCGGGGATTGTCGAGCATCACGGATTACTACCTCATCGTCACCGGCCACAACACGCCGCATCTCAAGGCGCTGGCGGAGGAGTTGGACCGGGAACTGGGTCAGGCCGGCTTGCGGTGTGCCCGGCGGTCCGGCCAGCCGGAAAGCGGTTGGATGGTGGCGGACTATCTCGACGTGGTGGTCCACATCTTCTCGGCGCACCACCGCGACTATTACGCGCTGGAACAGCTCTGGAGCGACGCGCGGCGCGTGGCGTAAGCTGCGTGCACCGGCGGCGGCCGTCGGTTGACGGCATGGGGGCCCCCTTGGAACGAGCGGCACCCGCTCAATCCCGATCCCATTCAACCACCATCGAACCCCAGGTGAAACCGCCGCCGAAGGCGATCAGCAGCACGGTGTCGCCCTTCTTGATCCGGCCGGCGCGGACGGCCTCGTCCAGCGCCACCGGCACCGAGGCGGCGGAAATGTTGCCGTACTTCTCGATGTTGATGAAGTATTTTTCCTTGGGCGCGCCGAGCCGCTGGCCGATGGCCTCGACGATGCGCAGGTTGGCCTGGTGGGGGATGATGACGTCCACGTCGTCAATCGTCAGCCCGGCGCGTTGCAGGGCGGTCTGCGCGGCTTCGATCATCTTGGTCACGGCGTGTTTGAAGACTTCGCGCCCGCTCATTTTCATATAGTGCAGGCGCTGCTGGATGGTTTCGAGCGAGGTCGGATGCCGGCTGCCGCCGCCGGGCAGCATCAGCAGTTCCGCGAGGCGGCCGTCCGAGCCGAGGATGCTGGACCGGATGCCGTGCGGGGCGCCTTGCGCCCGAAGCACCGCCGCGCCGGCGCCGTCCCCGAACAGCACGCAGGTCGTGCGGTCCTCCCAGTCCACCGCCCCGGTCAACCGCTCGGCGCCGATGATCAGCGCGGTGTCCACCGAACCGGTGGCGATGGCGTTTTTCGCCACTTCCGCGGCGTAGATAAAACCCGAGCAGGCGGCCGTGATGTCGAAACCGTACGCGTTGGTCGCGCCGAGCAACCGCTGGACGAAGCACGCCGTGCTGGGAAAGGGCATGTCCGGCGTGATGCTGGCGCAGATGATCAGGCCGACCTCGGTGGGGGCCAGGCCGGCGGCGGCGAGGGCCTGGCGCGCGGCGGCGGCGCCCATGTCCGAAGCGGCCTCGTCCGGACGGGCCATGTGGCGCTCTTTCATGCCGGTGCGCGAGACGATCCACTCGTCCGTGGTTTGCACCAGGCGCGCCAGGTCGGCGTTGGTGAGCACCTTTTCCGGAATATAGGCGCCCGTGCCGGCGATGGAAACCGTGCGCAGCCGGCGCGCGCCCGCCGGCGGGATCAGGGGAGCATTCATGTCGCGGAGGATTCCATTTCTTGGATGCCGGCAATAATCTGCTGGTTGAGGTTGTGACTGACCCACTCGCCGGCGACGCGGATGCCGTTGCGCACGGCGAAGGCGTTGGACACGCCGTGGCCGATGATGCACACGCCGTTGACGCCGAGCAGCGGCGCGCCGCCGAAGACGTCGGGGTCGGACTTCTTCCGGATCGCCCCGAAGGCGCCCTTGAGCAGCGCGGCGCCCAGCATGCGGATCGGCGTGCGCGTGAGTTCTTCCTTGAGCCATGTTTTCATCACGTGGGCGACCGCCTCGCACGTCTTGAGCACCACGTTGCCGACGAAGCCGTCGCACACGATCACGTCCACCTTGCCCTCGAACAAATCGTGGCCCTCGACGTTGCCGAAGAAATTGAGCGGCGATTTTTCCAGCGTCTGGAAGACGTCCTTCGTGATCTGGTTGCCCTTCGATTCCTCCGTCCCGACGCTCAGCAGGCCGATCCGGGGCCGGGCGATCGCGAGGATCTCGCGCGCATAGACGCTGCCCATCACCGCGAACTGCGCCAGCATCCGGCTGGTGCTGTCCGGATTGGCGCCGGCATCAATCAGGATGAACGGCCGGGGCGCCGGGATGATCGTGGCGATGGCCGGCCGCTCGACGCCCGCCAGCGTCCGCAGCTTCAGCGTCATGGCCGCGACCGCCGCGCCCGTGTTGCCGGCGGAAAACACCGCATCAGCCTCCCCGATCTTGATCAGGTCCACCGCGCGGCTGATCGAGGAATCCTTCTTGCGCCGGACGGCGCCCGCGGGCGACTCCTCCATGCCGACCACTTCGGTGCAATGGCGGATTTCGACGACCGCCGGCAGGGGGCCGTGCCGCGCGCATTCCTGGCGGATCGCGGCTTCGTCGCCGACCAGGAAAAGTTTTTCCACGCCGGTCAGATGCCGCGCGGCGTCGATCGTACCGGCCACTATTTCCCGCGGGGCAAAGTCGCCCCCCATGGCGTCAACGGCGATGCGCATGGGTCAATCTTCGTCACTGGCCTTGATCAACACCTGGCGGCCCTTGTACGTGCCGCAGGCAGGGCAGACGCGATGCGGCTGATGCGGTTCGCCGCATTTAGGGCAGGGTTTACTTGCCGGAATCGGCTGTTTCAAATGCGCCTTGCGCATGCGCACCCGGCTTTTCGATTTTTTCCTTTTGGGAACGGCCATGTTGATCTCCTGTTTTCCGGCCCGCCGGCGTCGGCAGTGTCAGACCCTGCAGCGCGGCCCACGGACCTTCCGCCGGCGACGCCGCACAGCGGCACGGGCCCCGGTTGAGGTTCTGGCCGCACTGCGGACAAAGCCCCCGGCAGGCGGGCAAGCATAACGGGTAGTGCGGCAGACGCAACAAAACTTCTTCGCGCACATCGTCCGCCAGATCCACGCGCTCCTGGCCCGTGGACAACTCGCGCGCGCATAGGAAATCCGAAATCGTCAGGCTTGTCGAGAACATTTCCGTGCACCGGTTGCACCGGCACGCCAGCGGCACCCGCAGCGTGCCCTGCACGACCAGCTCCCGGCCGGCCAGTTGCGCCATGACGTCGAACGCCACCGGGCCGTCCGGCCGCACCGTGGACCCCGGTTCCATCTCCAGGAGTTGCGCCGGCTCCGTGCCCGCGTACCGCGCGCCCTCCGCCCCGAGCTGTTGGACGTCGATGATCACGGCCGGCGCGGTCCGAATTTCTTTTTCAGCGCCGCATGCACGACGGGCGGCACAAACGCGTCCGTATGCCCGCCGAGTTCGGCCACCTCGCGCACCGTGCTGGAGTTGAGATAGCTGTAATCTTCCTTGGTCATCAGGAACAGGGTCTCGATGTCCGGCGCCAGCGTGCGATTGGTGAGCGCCATCTGGAACTCGTATTCGAAATCGGCAAAGGCGCGCAGGCCGCGCACCAGCACGTGAATGCCTTTGGCCCGCGCATAATTTACCACCAGCCCGTCGAAGGCGTCCGCCTCGACGTGGGGCAGCGGCTGCACGGCGGCGCGCGCCATGGCGAGCCGCTCCTCCAGGGTGAACAGCGTCTGCTTGCGTGAATGCCGCGCCACGGCCACGATCAGCCGGTCAAAAATGTTGGCCGCACGCGTGATCACGTCGAGATGCCCCAGCGTCAGCGGATCGAACGTGCCCGCATAGATGGCCGCGCGTTGCGGCGCCTTGTCCTTCATGGTGCTTTTCATCCTGACTCCGTCCCGTTGGCGGGCGGTGGCGCCGGCGCTTCCCGCCGGTACATCGCCACCCGTGTGCCGCCGTACGTCCGGTCCCACAGCAGCGACCAACCTGGCCGCGCCACGGGCGGCTCGTCCGCGCCCGCTTCGAACACCAGCAGTCCGCCGGACCGCAGCATAGAACCGGCCTCCAGCGCGGGCAAGGTCTTTTCCAGCCAGCGCGCCGTGCCCGTCCGGTCATACGGCGGGTCCGCCAGCACCAGGTCCCACCGCCCCGCGGCCGCCGGAACCCCGCCGGCCGGCGGGGCAGCCTGCTGCGCCAGAAAACGAAACGCGTCCTGCGCGCGGCACTGCGCCCGCGTGCCGCCGTCGGGGCAGAGCCGCCGGACGTTGTCCTGCAGCACAGCCAGCACGCGCCGGTCCCGCTCGACCCAGCAGACGTCCGCCGCACCGCGGCTCCACGCCTCCAACCCCAGCGCGCCGCTGCCGGCGAACAAATCCAGCGTGCGCGCTCCGGCCGCAAACCCGCCCAGGGCCGAAAAAATCGCCGCGCGCACCTTGTCCTGGGTCGGCCGCATGGCGCCGCCCGGCACACGGATTTCCCGTCCGCGCAATGTTCCGCCGGTGATGCGCATAACGATTGAATGGTAGCATGAAATCGCGCCGCCGCAACAGTACGCCACACAGCCGCCCCTTCGCGTGATGCCCTCCGCGGCCTTGCTTGCGGCCGAAAATCCACCGGGAACCACCCCAAAAAGGCCTTAAAAAGAACGACGGACGCACGGCCGGCCAACCGTCCGGAAGCGGTGTTCAACCTGCGTCAAAAGATAATTAGTTTCCGGTTAAAATATTTTGTTCAAAAATGCCCGTAAAACAGGCCCAAACCACTACATCTTGTGGTGTGTGCTTGACAACGACACCGGATATTGATTTCCTTGCGGCGTTGTTGTACGGGGAAAGAGGGCCGGGGATTGGTTTCTACAAGGTGGCCGGCAGGCGGGGAGGAGCGCATGAATAAGGCATCGGAAAAGACGGCGGCGGCCAGGCAGACGCGGCTGGATGGCTTTCGCAAACGCGACGGGGTGGTCGTGCCCTTTCAGCGCGAAAAAATCACCGTGGCCATCCGCAAGGCCGCGGAGAGCGTGGCGCGGAATGGCGGCATGGCCACGCCGGCCGACGTGCCGGCGCACATCACCGACGTCGTCCTCGAGCAGTTGAGCCAGCCGCAGAGCGAATACTACCTGGGGCCGGACGCCCAGGGCCAGCGCATCGCCAGCATCGAGGACGTGCAGGATCTGGTGGAAGTCGTGCTGGCGGAGGAGAATCATGCCGCGGTCGTGGCGGCGTACAAGCGCTACCGCAAGCTGCGCGACCTGGCGCGCGAGCACATCCGGGTGCGCGAGGGCCAGGCCGGCGCCGCCCGTGATGTGACCGACGCCAGCCTGCTGCTGGTGGAATCGGTGTCCACGGACTCGACGCTGCCGTGGGACCGCGCGCGCATCGCGCGGCAGCTCACGGACAAGATCCGGCTGCCGGCGGACGTGGCGCTGAGCGTCTCCAAGGCCGTGGAGAACCAGGTGATTGCCAGCGGACTGCAAACCGTCAGCACGAAACTGATCCGCGAACTGGTGAACAACGAGCTCGCCGCCCGCAACCACCAGGCCGAACTGCGGGACCTGTCGCTGTACAGCGTGCCCCGCGATTATCTCGACCAGCTCATGTTCACCAAGTCCGTCGAGAACAGCAACATCGTGAACAACAATCCCGAGGCCGTGAACCTGGGGATCGCCGAGCTGATTCTGAAGCAGTGGGCCATGGACACCATCTTCTCGCCGGAGGTCAAGCACGCGCACAACACCGGCGCTCTCCACCTGCACGACCTCGGCTATCCCCACCGCGTGTATTGCTCGTCGCACTCCGTGGAATACGTGAAGAAATACGGGCTCACCGGCCTGAGCAACCTGAACACCGAGAGCAAGCCGGCGCGCAGCGCGTCGGTGCTGACCGGCCACCTCAACACGTTCCTGGCCTCCATGCAGTCCAACTACGCCGGGGCGCTGGGGCTGGCCTACCTCAACATCTTCTACGCGCCGTACCTCGAGGAGTTGGACGCCCGGCAGCTCAAGCAGGTGGCGCAGGAGCTCATCTTCAACGGCTCGCAGAACGCCTTCTCGCGCGGCGGCCAGACGCTGTTCCTGGATTTCAACATCCACAGCGGCGTGCCGGGCTACCTGCGCGACGTGCCGGCCGTGGGCCCGGGCGGGCGTTACCAGTTGCGCCGGGCGGACGGCCGCCGGCTGGCGCTGCTGGAACACCGGTGCGAGGAAAAAACGCCCGGCGGCTATGCCTTGATGGAACTGTTCGCGGTGGAGGACGGGCAGCGCCGCCTGGTGCTGCGCGAGCTCGTGGATGCGCAGAAGAACGTCGTCTATGATCGCGACGTCCAAGCCGCGCTGGCCGGACACGGCGAGAAGGTGGTCACCTACGGCGATTACATCCCTGTCGCCCAGGCGTTCTGCCGCGCGCTGCTGGAGGTCTGGGAGGAGGGCGACAAGAACGGCCGCATCTTCGAGTTTCCCAAGTGCGACTTCCACATCAGCGAGGAAACGTTCGCCGATCCCGATCAGTACGCGCTGTTCCTGCGCGCCTGCGAGGTGGCCAGCCGCAACGGCTCGACGTATTTCATCTTCGACCGCGACGCGGTCACGCTCTCCGCCTGCTGCCGGCTGCGCACGACGATCCAGGATAATTATCTCCTGCGGCATCCGGAGTCGCTGCGCTTCTGCGGCTTCCAGAACGTCACCGTCAACATCCCCCAGGCAGCCTACCTCGCCGCCCGCCGGAACCGGCGCGACCTCGGCGGATTGCTGGAGGAGATTGACCGCCTGATGGAACTGGCCGTGCAGGCCCACCTCCAGAAGAAGGCCAAGATCGCGGAAATGATGAGCAGCCTGGGGCGGCCGCTGTGGCAGATCGGCAAGGAAGCCTGCGACGGCCGGCCCTACATCGAGCTCGACAAGTGCACCTACATCATCGGGCTCATCGGCGTCAACGACGCGGTGAAATTCCTGATCGGCAAGGAACTGCACGAGACGCCCGCGGCCATGGACATGGCCCTGCGCATCGCCGCCCACATGTACCTGCGCGCGCGCGAGTTTTCCGAGCAGTATGGGCTCAAGTTCAGCCTGGAGGAATCGCCCGCCGAAAGCGCCGCGCGCCGCCTGGCCAAGGCCGACCTGGTCTTCTTCCCGGCGGAGGCGCACGACGTGGTCAAGGGCGACAACGCGGACGTCGCCTACTATACCAACAGCGTGCACCTCTCGGCCGACGCGGACGTGCCGCTGGTCGAACGCATCCGTCTGCAGAGCCAGTTCCACAGCCTGATCGAGTCCGGCGCGATCATCCACGCCTTCGTCGGCGAGGAGCAGCCCGCGCCGCAATCCATCGCCCGGCTGGTCCACGAAACCTTTTTCCGGACGCAGGCGGCGCAGCTCACCATCTCACCGGAGTTCACCTACTGCAACGACTGCGGCCATACCATGCGCGGTCTGCACGAGCAGTGCGCCGTCTGCCACAGCGCCGACGTCGAGCAGGAAACCCGCGTGGTCGGCTACTTCAGCAAGATCAAGAACTGGAACAAGTCCAAGCGCTACGGCGAATTGCTCGCCCGCCAGCGCGGGCGCTACGGCGTGGAAACCGCCGAGGGCCTGGTCTGAACCCGGCTGCAGTGGTGGAGATCACTACGAGACACGCGAAAAGCGCGAAATAAAATGAAGCTCGATCAGATGGGAAAAAGGCATGATTTGTCCGGAATTCACCAAATAGGTGCAAGGGCGCTTGGCTGCAAGAACTCTGTTAGCCCGTTGGATTGCAGGATGCTCCCTTTCGTGTATTTCGCGTGTTTCGTAGTTAATAGAAATCTCTTAGTCTGAAAGCCGCCAAGGGTTTTGGGAGGGTATCAATGGCCAAACAGTATCGGATCCTCGTGTTCGGCAAGCCGGGTTGCGCCAAGTGCAAGCAGCTCAACCAGCGGCTCGATGAGCTGCTCGCCCAGCCGGAGTGGGCCGAATTCGAGAAATGCTACTACGACCTTGGCACGCCGGACGGCCTGGTGGCCTTCTGCCGCGCCGAGTGCCTCAATCCCCAGCGCCTGCCGGCGTTGGTCGTAACGCGCTTCAACGAAGCCACCCAGATCTATGACTATGTGCCCAACCGCGCGCCCGGCATGGCCGACCCGGTCTGCAAGGCCAGCCGCCTGTACCAGCATGTCGGCCTGCAGACCGACTATTCCGAAGCCGGCCGGGGGCTGCTGTCACCTCCGATGCTGACGGCGATACTGCACGAAGCCCGCGCCTGAGCGCGGGAAGCTGTTGAAGCTGAAAGAGCAGATAACACAGCCCGGCGCAGCCGCAATCAAGGAGAGAGGATTTGCCGCGAAAGATCACAAAGATCGCAAAGAATGAAAAGCGTTTATCGGCCGCCGGCCTTCCGATCTATGCGTTCTTTGCGATCTTTTGCGGCTAAAACATCCGGAGGTTCTTCCACGGGTTTTCAGAACGCAGAGAGATTTCTACGACATTTGCCGCGTTTCTCGTCGTGATTTCAAAGTCCGAATCTTTGTTGAAGACGCTATGCACTCCGGTTCCAGTCCAGCGGTTGCCCCGGTCGCGGAATCCGATGTGGCTGGCCTGTCGTCCCCGCCGGCGGACGAGTTGTCCCCGGTCGTCGCGTTCCTGAAGCAGCCGACGCTGGTGGACTACCCCGGCCACCTGGCCGTGGTGTGCTTTCTGAGCGGCTGCAACTTCCGCTGCGGCTATTGCCACAACGCCGCCCTGCTGGCCACCCGGCGCGCGGGGCTGCCGTGGGACCGGCTCGAACGCGCCTTGGCCCGCTTCCGCCAGAACTGGGTGGACGCGGTTGTCCTGACCGGCGGCGAACCCACCCTCACGCCCGAGCTGCCGGAGCTCATCCGCCGGCTCAAGCAACTGGGATTCGCCGTCAAGCTCGACACCAACGGCTCCTGCCCCGACGCGCTCGCGGCCGTGCTGCCCGCGGTGGACTACGTCGCCCTCGACATCAAATGCAGCGCGGCCCGGTATGCTGGGCTGACGGGCTTTGCCGACACCGCGCTCATCAGCCGCAGCCTCGACCTGCTCCGCGCCCGCGCCGGGGCCTGCGAAATCCGCACCACGCTCCTCGAGGATATTCATGACGATGCGGAGCTGCACCGCATCGGCGCATGGGTCCGCGGCCTCGGCCGCTACGTGCTGCAACCCTTCGTCCCCCGCGCGGACCTGCCCGACCCGCTGCGCCGCGACCAGCCGCGCACGCCGCCCGCCCGCCTCCTGGCCGCCCAGGCCCTGCTCCGCGCCTACGCCGGCGACGTCGTCTGCCGCGACTGATCAGAAAGCAGCGCGGCTGAGGGCAATGACCTGGTCGAGTTCGGCCTTGGAGGCGCCGCCGCCGAAGGTGAAGGTGCCGGTCAGGTGCTGCCAGTCGCCGGCAACGAGGCCGTAAACCTCGCGGGCGACCAGCACCTCCAACTTGGCCCGCTCCTTCACGTCGCGCGGATCGGCCAATAGCTTTTCCGCCGCCGCCACCAGCCGCGCCCGCAACCGCAAGAAGGAGCGGCAGGGCACACCGACCGCCTTATTGCTTTCAAAGACCTGCATTCCGGCTAAAATGTTCATACATGTCATCCGCCCTATGAGAATCAGCTACGATCCAGAAATTGATGCTCTGTATATCCGCCTCATCGAAGGTCAACACGAGTGCCGCACCGTGCGCCTTTCCGAGGAGGTTGCCCTCAACATTGGCGCAGGCGAGAAGCTGGTCGGCATTGAGGTGCTCGACGCGAAGGAAGTGGTCGGTTCCGGGAAAGCGCCGGCCGTCGTACTGGAAGGGCTGGTATCTTCGGCTGCTCCGCTCGCCGTCCGCGAGAAACCCGCGAAGTATGGGAAGTGAACTTCACGCAGGAACGGTGGTGCAGCGACAGAATCCCGGGGCGTGGCAGAAAAGGGGGCCTTGCAATTAAGCAGGGGATCGGTGGAGTCCTTAAATTATTAATTAGCGGTTGCTCTTTTTCCGGTGCGGCGGGGTCACCGATTAGAGGTTCCGTCCGCCCAACCGCCTCCGTCGTTCTTGCACCCCGCGCCCCCGGCCTTTAGACTGTCGCCGCCATGGACATTCGCGAAGGTTGGCTGGACGACGATCTGGAAGGGCTGCGCCGGCAGCACCTCTACCGCCAAACGCGCACCTGGCCGGCGACCGGCGGCCGCGTCCGCATGGACGGCCGCGAGTTGCTCAATTTTTCCAGCAACGACTACCTTGATCTGGCGCATCATCCGGCCGTGCTCGCCGCCGCCGAGCGCGCCTTGCGCGCGTACGGCGCCGGCGCCACAGCCTCGCGGCTCGTCGCCGGTTCCCTGCCACTGCATGAAGAACTCGAAGCCCGGCTCGCCCGGCTCAAAGGCTGTCCGGCGGCGCTGGTCTTCGGCAGCGGCTACCTGGCCAACACCGGCACGGTGCCGGCGCTGGCCGGACACGGCGATACGATTTTCGCCGACCGCCTCGCGCATGCCAGCCTGATGGACGCCGCCGTTCTCAGCCGCGCCAAGCTGGAACGCTTTCGGCATAACGACGCCGAACACTTGGATGAGCTACTGAGCAAGTGTTCAGGTGGCGGCCGGAAGCTGATCGTCACCGAATCGGTCTTCAGCATGGACGGCGACCTCGCGCCGCTGCGCGAAATCGCCGCGGTGACCGCGCGGCACGGCGCGTTGCTGCTGGTGGACGAAGCCCATGCCACGGGCGTCTTCGGCCCCTGCGGTGGCGGGCTGATCCGCGAGTACGGGTTGGAGGCGGAGGTCACCATCGCCATGGGCACCTTGAGCAAGGCGCTGGGCGGTTACGGCGGCTTCGTCGCCGTCTCGGACCGGATGCGGGAGTGGCTGGTCAACCGGGCCCGCGCGTTCATCTTCAGCACGGCGTTGCCGCCGGCCATGCTGGGCGCGGCCCTCGGCGCGCTGGACGTGCTGGAGCAACAGCCCGGCGGCGGCGGGGAATTGCTCCGACGGGCCGCCGCGTTCCGGCAGCGGCTGCAGGCCGCCGGGCTCGATACGATGCGCTCCGCCAGCCAGGTCATTCCGATCCTCGTCGGCAACAATGCGCGGGCGCTGGCGCTGGCGGAACGGCTGCGGACCCAGGGGTTGCTGGCTGTCGCCATCCGCCCGCCTACCGTTCCGGCCGGCAGCGCCCGCCTGCGGCTCTCGGTCACCCTGGCGCATACCGACGCCGAGCTTGAACGCGCCGCGGAGCTCATTGTATCAGCGGCCCGTCAGGAAGGACTGCTGAACCAATGAAGCCGGACATCGTCATGGTCGGCGGCTGGGCGCATTTGGCGAAGGCTCTGCAGCCGCTGGCTGAGGCCCTGCGGGATTTTGCCGAGCCGCGGTTGGTGGCCGCGCATGAGCCGCTGCCGGCGCCGGAGCGGCCCGCGTTCCTGCTTGGCTGGAGTCTGGGCGGCCTGCTTGCCCTGCGCGCGGCGCGTGCTGCTTCGCAGCACTGGCTGGGCCTGATCCTGGTTGGTACCTGCGCGCGGTTCTGTGCCGCGCCGGACTATCCGCAGGGCGTGGCACCCGCCCGCGTGCGGGCGCTGAAAGCGGCACTGCGCAAACATCCGGCGGATGCGCTAAGCCGTTTTTTCGCGGACGCGGCCGCCCCGCAGACAGTGCCGCCCGAGGCGCTGGCCGAACGCGTCCGGGACGCGCTGGCGATCGGCACCGACGCCCTGGCGGCCGGCCTGGAGTCCTTGTTAACCCTCGATCTGCGTGCCAAGCTGGAACCGGATGGCCAGCCCGCCCTGGTGTTGCACGGCCGGGAGGATCAGGTGATCCCCTGGCCGGCGGGGGCCTGGCTCGCCGAGCATCTGCGGTTCAGCCGGTTTGTACTCCTGGAGGGCGTGGGCCACGACCTGCCGTGCCGCGCGCCGGGACCGGCGGTGCAGGAAATCCGCGCGTTTATTGATACTTTCTGAATCCAGAATCGGCAGTTGGATCACTACGAAACACGCGAAATGCGCGAAAATAGACGAAGATCAATCAGGAGGGATGAGAACCTTTTTAACTGACTTTTACCAAATAGGTGAAAGATCTGTAGAACCATGAACTCCGTCAACTCATTGGATGGCAGAAATTCCTTTTCGTGAATTTTGTGTGTTTCGTAGTTTATCCCCTCTTCCCTGTCTAAATCATTTCGGGTTCCCGGTATTTATTTGATAGATTGCCGCCGTGACCTCCAAGCTGCAAAAAGCGGTCGGCCTGCATTTCGATCATGCGGCGGCGACCTACGACCGCCATGCAGCGATCCAATGGTTCGTGGCCCGCCGGCTGCTCTGGGAAATCGAGCAACAGCCCACGGAGCAACAACCCGCGCCGCGCCGCATTCTGGAGATCGGCTGCGGCACGGGTTTGCTGACCGAACAATTGCGCGAGCGGTTCCCCGGCGCGCAGGTGCATGCGCTGGACCTGTCGCCGGCCATGGTAGCGGTGGCCCGACGGCGCTGGCGGGGCGCGGCACGCGTGCGCTGGCATGTCGCGGACATCCGCCGCTTTCAGCCCGCGGGACGGTTCGATCTGATCGTCAGCAGTTGCGCGCTGCATTGGGTGGTGCCGCTCATACCGGCGCTGCGGCGCCTGGCCCGCTGGCTGGCGCCGGGCGGCCGGTTTCACGCCGCGATCATGCTGCGGGGCACCTTGACGGAGCTGCATGCCGCTCGCCGGCGCGTGGCGCCGGACAAGGCGCCGCTGCGGTCGCTGCCCTCCTTCGCCGCGGTCCTGTCCGCCGTGCGGGCCGCGGGCTTCACGACCGTGGTCGCGCGTCGGCACAAGGCCCTGAAAAGCTATCCGTCGGCCCAGGCGCTGCTGCGCATGCTGCACGAACAGGGGCTGACCGGCGGCGCGATCGCCGGCCGTGGCCGGCTGCTTACCCGCGGCGAACTCGATCGGCTGCAAGCGGATTACGATCAGCGTTATCCGACCGCCAAGGGCGTCAAAGCCACCTACCGCGTCGCCTACCTTTGCGCCCGGAAAGGCTGAGCCGGTTCAGTGCCGCCTACGCGGCCGGCAGGGGACCCGCCGCCACGCGCTTCTTCGGCCAAACTTGATCTTAGCCGGAGTTTCGGGCAAGTTTACCCGCTTGAAATCATCAGGTGCTCCTATGACACTGCGGAGCCCGGGACTGTTTATCACCGGCACGGACACGGGGGTGGGCAAGACGGTGGTCACCGCCGCGCTGCTGACACTCTTGCGCGCGCGCGGCGTGGACGCCGTGCCGATGAAACCGGTGCAGACCGGCTGCCGTCGTGTCCGTGGCGGGCTGCACGCGCCGGACCTCGATTTCGTGCTGCGCATGGCCGGCCTGCATCCGCCGGTGGAAGAGTTGTCCTGGATGTGTCCGTACCGCTTCGCGCCCGCCTGCTCGCCGCACTTGGCCGCGCGCCGGGCGCACGCCGACATCCGGCTGGGCCGCATCCGTGACGGCTTCCGCCGCCTGGGCCGCCGCCATGCCGCCGTGCTAGTCGAGGGCGCCGGCGGCGTGCTCGTGCCGCTCGACGCACGACATACCATGCTCGACCTGATGCAGGACCTCGGCCTGCCGGTGGTGCTCGTCGCCCGGCCGGGTTTGGGCACGATCAACCACACCCTGCTGTCGCTCGCCGCGCTGCGCGGCGCGGGGCTGCGGATCGCCGGCGTGCTGTTGGTGGACACGCAACCCCGGCGGTGGGGCACCATCGAGCGCGACAATGCCGCCACCGTCGCCCGGCTCGGCCGCGTGGCCGTGCTCGGCCGCTTGCCGTATTTGGCCGGGCTGGGCCGTACCCTGGCCCCCGCCGCCTTCCGCGCCGCCGTCGCGCGCAGTGCCCGGCAGTGGCCCGCGCATCCCGCCGACTGGGCGGGGATCACGGGTCGTGCTTGATCCTGAAAAGCAGTTGAACTACGAAACACGCGAAAAGACGCGAAATAAACTTCTGGTCGACAACGTGTCATGGACGAAACCGGTGGTGGGGTAGTGCATCAGTGGTGCTTTCCAGGTTGACGTATCGCGCTTGCTCCGTGCGATGCCACATAATTACCTCAGTTCCGGACCTAACACTGGACGTTCCGGCCGGAACATTTAATGTTAGGTCGGAGTTGGAGAGGGACCGATGACCGAGCCGTGTTTTGCGCCCAACGTCCGCAGCAGTTTTTGTGACCGCCGGTTGGGATTGCGGCCGGGCCGCGCCGCGGCTACCATGTCCGCATGACGCAGCCTGATCATGCGACGCTCGACCGCCGGCATCTGTGGCACCCCTATACGAAATTCTCCGGTCTGGTGCCGGAGCCGCTGCCGCTGATCGTGCGGGGCGAGGGGCTTTACCTGTTCGATCAGACGGGGCGACAATATGTGGATGCGATTGCCTCGTGGTGGTGTTGCGCGCTGGGCCACGGCCACCCGCGCATCATTGCGGCCATCGAGCGGCAGGCGCGCGAGCTGCAGCACAGCATCCTCGGCAATCTGAGCCATCCCCGCGCGGTGGAACTGGCCGCGCAACTGGCGGCGCTGATGCCGACGCCCGATCGGCACGTGCTCTTTGCCAGCGACGGCGCGAGCGCCGTCGAGGCGGCGCTGAAGATCGCCCTGCAGTACCGGCACAACATCGGTCAGCCGCAGCGGACGAAATTCGCGGCGCTGCAGGACGCATACCACGGCGACACGCTGGGCGCGGTCTCGGTGGGCTACGTCGAGGAATTCCACCGGGTGTTCCGCCCGCTGCTGCAGCCGGCGGTGATGCTGCCGTTGCCGGACCGGCCCCGCCCCGGGGAGGGCCACGCTCTGTCGTGGCCGTCGTCAGCACCGGCGGATTTCACACTGGCGCGGCAGATCCTCGAGGCCCACGCGGCGGAACTGACCGCGGTGATCGTCGAACCGCTGTGCCTGGGCGCGGCGGGGATGCGGATGTATCCGGCGGTGTGGCTCGCGGAGCTGGCCGGGTGGTGCCGGACGAACAACGTGTTGTTGATCGTGGATGAGATTGCGATGGGTTTCGGGCGGACCGGAAAAATGTTCGCGTTCGAGCATGCCGGGATTGATCCAGACATCGTGTGCGTCGGCAAGGCGCTGTCCGCCGGCTACCTGCCGATCAGCGCCACGATCGTGCGGGACGCGATCTACCGGACCTTCGGCGACCAACCGACGGACCATACCTTCTACCACGGCCACACGTTTTGCGGCAATCCGATCGCGGCGGCGGCGGCGTTGGAAACCTTGCGAGTGTTCGCGGAAGAGCGCCTGGCGGACCAGGCCGCGGACAAGGGTCGGCAACTGGCCGCCTGGTTGCAGCCGCTGGCGGCGCTGCCGCAGGTCAAGGACGTGCGCTGCCTGGGCCTGATCGGCGCCGTGGAACTGCACCCCGACGCTCCGCCGCGCGTGCCGTCGCGGCCGCAGCGCGTGCGCCAATGGCTGTTCGAGCACGGCGTGCTGCTGCGCCCGCTGGGTTCCGTGGTGTATCTGCTGCCGCCGCTGGTCATCACCGACCGCGAGCTGGAAGAGCTCGCCGGCCGGCTGACGCAAGCCGTGCGGGCCGCCGGCTGAACCGCCCGCCGACCTGCGTGGCGATCCCCGGCGCTTTTGAATGCACAGTTCTTTTGTGGTAGTTTGGATCCCGTCAGGCGGCGGGGTGTAGCATAGGGATCAGACCATGAGCGACGCGGCGAACAACGAGCTGCAGGAAACGCAGGATTGGCTGGAATCCTTTAACGATCTGTTGGCACGGTCCGGGCCGGAGCGCGCGCAGCGGCTGTTACGCGACGTGCAGACGCACGCCCAGCAGGCGGGCGTCACCATGCCCTTCTCGGCGAACACGCCCTACCTCAACACCATTCCGGCCGCGCGACAGCCGCCCTATCCCGGCGACCGCGAGCTGGAGCGGCGCATCAAAAGCCTGATCCGCTGGAACGCGATGGCGATGGTCGTCCGCGCGAACCGGCGCGAGGACGGCATCGGCGGGCACATCGCGTCGTTCGCCAGCGCGGCGACGCTCTACGAGGTCGGCTTCAACCATTTCTTCCGCGCGCCGACGGACCGGCATCCGGGCGACCTCGTCTTTATTCAGGGTCATGCCGCACCGGGCATCTATGCGCGGGCGTTCCTCGAGGGCCGGCTGGGCGCGGAGCAACTGGCGAATTTCCGGCACGAGCTGCACGGCGAGCCGGGGCTGTCGTCCTATCCGCATCCGTGGCTGATGCCGGATTTCTGGCAGTTCCCGACCGTCTCGATGGGCCTCGGCCCGATCCAGGCCATCTACCAGGCGCGCTTCATCCGTTACCTCGAGGATCGCGGTCTGGCCACGCCGAGCGACCGCAAAGTCTGGGCGTTCGTCGGCGATGGCGAGACCGACGAGCCGGAGACGCTCGGCGCGCTCACGCTGGCGGCGCGCGAACAGCTCGACAACCTGATCTTCGTGGTCAACTGCAACCTGCAGCGGCTCGATGGCCCGGTGCGCGGCAACGGCCACATCATCCAGGAACTCGAAGCCGCCTTCCGCGGCGCGGGCTGGAACGTCATCAAGGTGATCTGGGGCGGCGGCTGGGATCCGCTGCTGGCGCAGGACCGGCACGGCCTGCTCGTGCGGCGCATGGGCGAGGTGGTGGACGGCGAGTATCAGAAGTATGTGGTCGCCGGCGGCCAGTATATCCGCGAACATTTCTTCGGCAAGGACCCGCGCCTGCGGGAACTGGTCAGCCGGCTGTCGGATGACCAGCTCTCCAAGCTGCCGCGCGGCGGGCACGATCCGGACAAGGTGTATGCGGCGTTCCGGGCCGCGACCGAATTCAAGGGTGCGCCGACCGTCGTGCTGGCGAAAACGATCAAGGGCTACGGCCTGGGCGCGGGCGGCGAGGGCCGCAACATCACGCACCAGCAGAAAAAACTCAACGAGGAGCAGCTCCGCGAGTTCCGCAACCGCTTCGGCTTGCCGATCTCCGACGAGGAACTGGATCGGGTGCCTTTCTACCGTCCGCCGGAGGCCAGCCCGGAGATCACGTACCTGCGCGCGCGCCGCGTCGCGCTCGGCGGCTTCCTGCCGCGGCGTTCGACCCAGTTCGTCCGCGTGTCGCCGCCGGCCGCCGACGTGTTCGCCGAGTTTGCGGCCGGCAGCGAGCGCGCGGTCTCGACGACGATGGTGGCCGTGCGCATCCTGACCAAGCTGCTCAAGGATCCGCAGGTAGGCCGGCTGATCGTGCCGATCGTCCCCGACGAGGCGCGCACGTTCGGCCTGGAGGCGCTGTTCCGCCAGTGCGGCATCTATTCGCACGCCGGCCAGTTGTACGAGCCGGTGGATGCCGACAGCCTGCTCTACTACCGGGAGGCGCGCAATGGTCAGATGATCGAGGAAGGCATCACCGAGGCTGGCGCGCTGGCCTCGTTCATCGCCGCCGGCACGGCGCACAGTGTCCACGGCCTCAACATGATCCCCTTCTACCTCTTCTATTCCATGTTCGGCCTGCAGCGCACCGGCGATCTCGTCTGGGCAGCCGGCGACCAGCGCACACGCGGCTTCCTGCTGGGCGGCACGGCGGGCCGCACCACGCTGGCGGGCGAAGGCCTGCAGCATCAGGACGGCCACAGCCACGTCCTCGCACTGCCCGTGCCGAACCTCGTGGCGTATGACCCGGCCTACGCCTACGAGCTCGCCGTCATCATCCGCGACGGCCTCCGGCGCATGTTCGAACAGGGCGAGGACGTGTTCTATTACCTCACCGTGATGAACGAGAACTACGTCCAGCCGGCCATGCCCGCCGGCGTCGAGGAGGGCATTTTGCGCGGACTTTACAAGCTGTGCGCCGCGCCCGAACCACAGGCGCAACTTCGCGCGCAATTGCTCGGCAGCGGCGCGATTCTCAACGAGGCCGTCAAGGCCCAGCAGCTCCTGGCCGAAAAATTCGGCGTGCAGGCCGACGTCTGGTCCGTCACCAGCTACAAGGAACTGCACCGCGACGCCGCCGCCTGCGAGCGGTGGAACCTGCTGCATCCGGCGGATCCGCCCCGGGTGCCGTTCGTCGCGCGGCAGCTCGGCGGCGCGCCCGGCGCGCTGGTCGCCGCGTCCGATTATCTCAAGGTGCTGCCCGCCGCCCTCGGCCGCTGGCTGCCACGCCCGCTCAGCGCGCTGGGCACCGACGGTTTCGGACGCAGCGACGGCCGCGAGGCGCTGCGCGACTTCTTCGAGGTGGACGCCCGATATATTGCCCTCGCCGCGCTGGCCGGGCTCGCGCGCGCGGGCGAGCTCGACGCGGCCGTGGTGACGCGAGCGCTGAAGACGCTGGCGATTGACCCGGAGAAACTCGATCCGCTGCTTTCGTAGCATGCTAGGAGAAAAAATGGACATCAAGGTGCCTGCGCTGGGCGAAAATATCACTGCGGCTGATGTAACCAGGGTACTGGTCAAAACTGGCGACCCGGTCGCCGTGGACCAGGCGCTGATCGAGCTGGAAACCGGCAAGGCGACGATGGAATTACCGTCGCCCGCAGCCGGCCGGGTGGGGGAGGTACGCGTCAAACCCGGCGATCAAGTCAACGTCGGCCAGACCATCCTGACGTTGGAAACCGCAGCGGCGGTCATCCCGCCCGAGCCAGCCTCGGCTCCTGTACCCGTTCCTGAAATCCATTCTGAGGTTGATTGTGCTTCCGATCTCGCGTCCGCCGCACCCCTGGCTCCCGCCGCGGCTCTGTCTCCGCCGCCGGCCGCCGCTCCGCCCGCCCCGCCCAGCACCCCGCCCGCGGCCGCCGGCCGCCGGGTACCCGTCGCCGCCGCGCCGTCGGTGCGGCAGCTTGCGCGCGAACTGGGCGTGGAGATCCACGAGGTCAAAGGCACCGGCCCCGGCGGACGCATCGCGGAGGGCGACGTCAAGGCCCATGCGAAGAAACTGATCGTCAGCGCGCCGGCTGAACCGCCCGCCGCGGCGGTGTCCGGCCTCCCGCAGATTCCGCTGCCCGACTTCGCGCGCTGGGGCGCGATCGTCCGCGAACCCATGAGCACGGTGCGGCGCGTCACGGCCGGGCACCTGACGGCGGCCTGGCTGACCATCCCGCACGTCACACAGCACGACCGCGCCGAAATCACCGAGCTGGAGAATTTGCGCCAGCGCTTTGCGGCGCGCGCGGAAAAGGCCGGCGCGAAACTAACCTTGACGGCCATCCTGCTCAAGGTGGTCGCGGCCGCGCTCAAGGTGTACCCCAAGTTCAACGCCAGCCTCGACCTGGCGCGGCAGGAGATCGTTCACAAGCAGTACTATCACCTGGGTGTCGCCGTGGACACCGCCCGCGGCCTGCTGGTGCCGGTGCTCCGGAACGTGGATCAAAAGAACATCCTGCAACTGGCGGTCGAACTGGGCCAGCTTGCGACCAAGGCGCGCGCGGGCAAGCTGGGTCCGGATGAGCTGGCCGGCGGCACGTTCACCGTGACGAATCTCGGCGGCATCGGCGGGTCGTTCTTCACGCCGATCATCAACGCCCCCGAGGTGGCCATTCTTGGCGTCGGCCGGGCGCTGATGGAGCCGACCTGCGGCGGCCAAGACCAGCTCTGCCGGCCGCGCCTGATGCTGCCGCTGTCGCTCTCCTACGACCACCGGTTGATTGACGGCGCGGATGGCGCGCGCTTCCTGCGCTGGATCATCGAGGCCATCGAGGAGCCGCTGCTGATCTCGCTGGAGGGGTGAGGGGCATGCGGGAGGGTCCCGGCTCCGCGCGTTGGAAGCGGAAGCTTCCGGCGGTCTCCTCCGTACTCCAAAAACCGGGCGATGGTGGTTTGGCTGGCGCTTTGCAGAATACAGGTAGGGCCGGACTGCCAGTCCGGCCGAGCGCGGGGCTGGAAGCCCCGCCCACAACGGAAGACGGCGGAACAAGGCTGTTCCGCCCTACCTTTATGCTCTCGCGAAATTGAGGCCGCGTTGCGTTCGTGCAGCAATTCTCCTATTGGCCGGTCGCGGCCAAAATGAGCATTGCTAGTGTTCTTGGCGGTGGAGCGGCGGCGGTATAGAATCCGGCCGATGAATGCGACGCCCGTCATTGCCAGCCTGCAGAATCCGCGGGTCAAGGAGGTCGTCAAGTTGCGCAACCGCGGCGACCGCGACGCGGCGGGGCTGCTGCTCATCGAAGGCTACCGCGAGGTCAAGCGCGCCCTCGACAACAACTGGCCGCTCACCGTGCTGTTCCACTGTGCGGAGCTGTTTCTGGGCGAGCAGGAGCCGCCGCTGCTGGAGCGGGCCGCGGCCGCTGGCGCGGAACTCGTCGGTTGCACCGCGCCGGTATTCCGGAAGATGGCCTACCGCGACCGGCCCGAGGGCCTGCTCGCGCTCGCGCCGCAGGTGCACCGGACGCTCGCCGACCTCCAACTGCCGGAGCGACCGCTGATTGTCATCGCCGAGGCCATCGAGAAGCCCGGCAACCTGGGCACCATCCTGCGCAGCGCCGACGCCGCCGGCGTGCACGCCGTGATTGTCTGCGACCGCTGCACGGACATCAACAACCCCAACGTCGTCCGCGCCAGCTTGGGCACGCTGTTCAGCGTGCCGGTGGCCGAGGCGTCCTCGGCGGACGCGCTGGCCTGGCTGCACGCGCGGGGCATCCGGGTGCTCGCCGCCTCGCCGCACGCCGAGCGGGAATACACCGACGTGGACCTCGCCGGCGGCGTGGCCATCGTTGTTGGCACGGAGCAGTACGGGCTCAGCTCGTTCTGGATGCAGCACGCGGACCTGCAGGCGAAGATCCCGATGCTCGGGCAGATAGACTCCCTCAACGTCGCCTCCGCCGCCACCATTCTGCTCTACGAGGCCGTGCGGCAGCGGCGGGCGCCGCCGCCGGCTGCACCGGATGCGCGGACCTGATCCGGCGGGCGCTGCCGTGATGGACGCGCAGAGGGACCATTATGAAAACTATTAAACCAAGCTCCGGCCTGAAAAGGCCCTTCTTATCCCTGACCGCAGCGGCCGGCGTTCTGTGCATGGCCGGAAGCGAGGCGCTGGCCGGCAAGCATGCGGGCGAGGTGCAGCTCGATAACCTGGTTCCCTATACGGAGACCGTGGCCGCGTGGAGCGACCGCCATTCGAACATTACCCTGACCTGGCCGCGTGCGGCCGACCCCGGCCTCCAGCAATTCGTCAGCCTCGTCGGCTGGTCCGGTACCGAGATCGTCCCCCAGTTGCTGTCCTGGACGCTCGCCGAAGAAGGCCGGCGCCTCCCGCTCAAGGTCACGTCGCGCACGTTCCGTCCCGACAAAGTGATCGAGGTGGACGGCGCCGAGGGCTTGGAACTGACCGCCGTCACGTCCTGGCCGGCGCGCAACGCCCTCGCCGTGGAACTGGTCCTGTCCAACCGGACAGACCAGGCCCGTGTCATCGAGCTGAGCTTCGATTATCCCGGCAAGGGTGTGCGGCCGGACTGGACCGGCCCGTTCCCGGTGGGCAAGTGCGTCAGCCTCGAGAACGAACCAGAAGGATCGTGGTCGTCGCTGTATGTGCACAACGAGCATGGCCGCAACTTCCTTTGGGTGAGCGGCTTCGCCGCCGGCATGACGCAGGGCACCACACTGGAAATGGTCTGCCTGGCCGATCTAGCCCCGCGCGTTTTGCGCCTGGAGCCGAAAGGGAAGGTTGCGTTGGTGCTGTCCATGGGATTTGGCCGGTACCGCGAACTGGCCCGGCAGGCCCGCGAGGAGTGCAACCAAAAGATCGCCCGCGGCTGGACTTCCGCCCAGGAAACCGGGCGGTGGCGGCAGATCCTGCGGGGCGCGCCGCCGTTGGCGAAGAAATACCGCGGGCAGGAGCACTACGAGCGGATGTACGCCCATGCGATCGCGGCGTTGAGCAGCCTTTCCCTGCGCGGGGAGGGCGGTTACACCGGCGACAAACGCATCCCCTACGTCACCAAGCAGGGCCTGGCCATCGCCTTCTTCTGGGACACCTCCTTTACGACCACGGGCCTGCGCGAGTTCGACACGGCCCTGGCCCAGGAGGCGCTGCTGTGCTTTACGGAGAACGTCGGGCCGCGCGGCAGCCTGCCCGGCACGCTGTGCGACAGCCACCGGGGCGGCGAGGGGCAGGCCCCCATCATGACGTGGGCCGCGTGGTCCGTCTATCAGCGCAGCCGCGACCGGGCCTGGCTGCAGCGGGTCTATCCCGCGCTGGCGGGCAACGCGAAGTTCTGGTTCAAGTACCATTGCTCGCCCCGCGGGCTGTGCCAGTTCTTCAATGCCGGACAGATCGCCGATAACGACGCCCGCTTCGATCCGATCCAGGGCGACAAGGGCAACCAGAACCTGGCCGGGTTCGAATCGCCGGACGTCAACGCGTTCCTTGTCATGGACGCCCGCTGCCTGGCGCTCATGGCCGGCGAACTGGGCCGGCCGGCGGAGGCCCGGGCCTGGCGGGAGCAGGCCGACACCCTGGGCAAGCTCATCGTCGCAACGATGTACTTCCCCGAAGAGGCCATGTTCTACGATGTCAAGGCCGGGACCCATGAGAAATTGTCGGGCGTGAAAACGCCCAACATGTTCCTGCCGCTGTGGGCCGGGGTGCCCTTGCCGCGGGAAGAGGTCAAGGCGGTCGTCGAGCGGCACATGCTCAACCCGGACGAGTTCTTCCGGGAGCTGCCTTTTCCCAGCCTGTCGTACGACCATCCCAAGTACGATCCAAAGGGCTACTGGCGCGGCCGCATCTGGCCGCATGTAGTCTACTGGATGGTTCAGACCCTCTGGCGCCAGGGCTACCAGCGGGAGGCCGAGCTCACGGCCGACCGCCTCGTTAAAATGTTTCAGGAGACGCCCTTTTTCCACGAGAACTACGAATCGGGCGCTGGCGGCGGGATCGGCTGTCCCGACTACAACTGGAGCTGCGCGACCGTCATCGAGCTGCTGCTGGAGCGCTACAAAGATCCGCTGCCGTAACAACCGTTTTTCACGTGAAGACGGCGCAGTTGCGGGGCCAGACGGCCGAAAAAACGTATTGATCCGGCTGGCCGGCGGCGCGATAGTGTCCGCATGCATCCGATGCGAACCGCACCCGTTCGCGCCGCCCGGCCGGGCCGCCGCGCCCTTGCCGGAACAGAATTACGCCACCCCCGCGAAGTAGTCTTTAGCCGCTATTCTTGGGGCGCTGGCGTTGGCAAAGGGCGAGCTCAAGTTGGGCGCCTTTATCGCGCAGTCAGATTCGTCCGAGATCGACGAGTTTCTGGAGGAGCGGAGCGCCTGGTCAGAACTTTACAGCGAACAAGGCGCTGCTGGCGACGGCGAGAAGCCTTCCAGTTGAATCGGAGTCCACACCGCCGCCGCCAGAGCTTAAACGTTGGCGGAACAAGAATATGATGACGGCACGTAAGAAGATGGTGCTAATCTTAGTAGCCCTTTGCGCCATGCTTGCTTTTTTGGCGTGGGATAGCATCGTCACAAAGCGAAGAAATGCGGACGACGTAGCAAGGCTTCAACAAGTCACAATCGGAATGACGGAAGGCGATGTCGCGAAACTGATGCGCAGTACACCGTTCGGTGACCCCGGTGACGTGCACCGGAAATACGTGTTTGTGTGGGAACGGACCAGACTCATAGACCTGTCTTGGAACCAACCTACGTTCGGCAAGACCATCACTTTGGTGGATGGTCGGGTCTCAGATGTGCGGGACAGCATCATTCACAGATAGGACCGTCAACCAGCAAATGCGCGGTACGGCTTCGCCGCCCGAGATTTGCGACCGTTCGCCGCAAGAAGGCAAAAAAATCCCGCATGATGAGAAAGGGAAAGAGTCAATGAAACCGCTCTCATTATCGAGATTGTCCACACTATCTCTGAAGGTGATGGTGCTGCTGTGGTCATCCCCGTCGTCCGTGCCAAGTGCTTCTCTTGCCCAAGATGCGGTTGTCACATATCCCGCCCCGCCGGGGGAGAAGGCATCGGAGGATTACAAAGTCGATGCAGGGGGCAAGTCTGTTTTCGTCTATACGGCCCCCGTCTTGCGTGGCGGCCCCGCCTCGTTCGCGTATTTCGACTTCTCCGGGTCAATTACCGTCTCGGTCGCCAGCCCGCGGAAGATCGGCACCGTCAAGATCCTTCCCGCGTCGTACGGCATCAAGCCTGCCGTTTCCGAGAACAGCGTCTCCTTCACGCTCAGCAAGCCCGCGAACCTGACCATCGAAATGAACGCCAGCGTCGAACGCCCTCTGCATCTCTTCGCGAACCCGCCCGAGGCCCACCGGCCCAACCCGAACAGCAGGGATGTGATCTACTTCGGTCCGGGCGTGCATGAGGTGGCGACGCTTCGCCCGAAGAGCGGACAGACCGTTTACCTCGCCGGAGGCGCGATCCTGCGGGCTGGAATCCCGCCCGACGAGAAACCAACCGAGGAGAAGAACTGGCGAGGGAACAAGGTGTGGGCCGCGCTGCTGGAGACGCACGGCGGCCAAGGCGTGAAGGTTCGAGGGCGGGGCATCTTGGACCTGGGCCCGCTTCCCTGGCACGCCCGGACGGCGATGTGGTTTGGCGGCTCGCAGGATGTGCTCGTCGAGGGGATCATCGTCCTCGACGCCCCCGCGTGGGTCGTGGCGATGCATAACTCGAAACATGTCATCGTCCGCAACGTAAAGCAGATCTGCGCCCGCGAAAACAGCGACGGGATCGACATCTGCAACAGCCAGGACGTCCTCGTCGAAGACTGCTTCCTCCGGAACAACGACGACGAAGTTTGCGTGAAGACGCTCTCGCCGCCACCCGCAATGGAGTCGAAGAACATCGTCGTGCGACGTTGTGTGGTCTGGAACGACCGCGCGCGAGGGCTCGGCATCACCTCCGAGACGCGCGCCAACATCTCGAGCGTCCTTTTCAAGGACTGCGACATCATTCACGATTTCTCGGGCGGCTTTGACTGCGCAGCGCTCGCAATTCTAGTCTCCGACTCGGGGACGATGAGCAACATCCGGTTTGAGGGCATCCGGGTGGAGGACTGCCGGAACACGCTGGTCAACTGCTGGATCGGGGCGGACATGTGGGGACACGACAAAATACGGGGGCACATCAAGGGGGTGACGTTCAAGGACATCGTCGTCATGGGGAAGGCTATCCCGGTGATGAAACTGACGGGATGCGACGATGCACACCTGATCGAAAACGTGCGTATCGAGAACTTACGGATTCAAGGAAGCCTGACCAGGGGCGCTGAGCCGGTGAAGCTGCAAACCAACGCCTACGTGAGAGGCCTCGCCATCGCCATCGGCAGATGATGGGTTGCGAATGTGAGTTCATCGGACACGAGTGGCGGGAGAAGGATGGCTGACAAGCCGCCTGGGACGGTGCCGGGGTCAGATCAGAAGTACAGGTCGCGTTCGCCGCGGCAGGTGCGCTCGTAGATCTTCAGGAATTCGGGGTAGATCCGGGGCTGCTGGGTGCGGACCTCCTCGAGCTCCCGCTGCAGCAACGGCGCGCCGGCAGCCTGCGTTGCCGGGCTGGCGAAATCGTCCAGCCATTCCTTGAAGGTCAGCACGGCGTTGAGCTTGCAAAACTTACCTTCCGCGCCGCTGCGGAGCAGGTCCATGATGCACCGGCCGGTGCGGCCGCACCGATAGCCGGCGGTGCAGAAACTGGTGATGCAGCCCAGGCCGGCGAGGTCGCGGACCACCTCGTCCAGCGTCCGGGTGTCGCCGAGCATGAATTGCTGGCGTTGGTCGTCCTGCCCGCCGTGGCTTTCCTGGTAGGCGCCGATGCCGATCTGCGACGAGGCGTCGGTCTGCGTGCAGCCGAGCGGCAGCAGCCGCCGGCGCATGCCGGGGTTCTCGCGCGCGGTGACGATCAGGCCGGCGTGGGGCACGGCCAGCCGCAACAGGATCACAACCTTCTCGAAATCGTCATCGCTGACGCGCCAGCGGGAGTTCTGCGCCAGCGGCGTGTTGGCCGCCGGTTCCAGCCGCGGGAAGCTGATCGTGTGCGGGCCGATGCCCAGGGCGCGTTCCAACTCCAGGGCGTGGGCCGTCAGGCCCAGCACCTCGAAGCGCCAGTCATACAGGCCAAACAGCGCGCCGAGACCCACGTCGTCCAGACCCGCCTCCAGCGCCCGGTGCATACAGTACAAACGCCAACTGTAATCGCCCTTGATGGTGTGCGCCGGGTGCACCCGGCGATAGGTGGCGTGGTGGTAGGTCTCCTGGAAGACCTGGAACGTGCCCACGCCCACGTCCCGCAGGGCTTGCAACTCCGCAATCGCCAGGGGCGCGGCATTGACGTTGACCCGCCGGATTTGTCCCATCCCGCGGCGCGCCGGAACCCGGACGGCATAGATGGTGCGGATGGAGTTCAGCATGTAGTCCAGATCCGACTGCGGATGTTCGCCGTAGACCACAACCAGGCGTTTGTGTCCGATCCGGCCCGCGAGCACTTCCGTTTCGGCGCGAATCTCATCCATCGTCAGCGTGCGCCGGGCGATGCCGGCGTTCGACGACCGCAGCCCACAGTAGCCGCAGTCGTTGACGCACCGGCTGCTCAGGTACAGCGGCGCGAAGGTGACGATGCGATTGTCATAGACCTTGTGCTTGATGTCCGCCGCCGCCTGGCGCATTTCGTCCCACAGCTCGGGATCGGCGACCCGCAGCAGCAGAGCGGTCTCGTCGAGGTCCAGGGTCTGGATCTGCCGGGCCTTGGCGATGATCTCGCGGACCCGCGCCGGCTCCGGCGGCGGGGCCGGTTGCAGCCGGGTCTCCAGGGCCGCATCGTCAAGGAAGTCACGCCCGTCCGTCTGGTACTTGGCGATCTCCTCCGGCGCGATCCGGCGGGCGCTCCACTCGCTTCCGCTTTGTTTTTCCACCATTGCCGTCCTCCGCAGCCACCGTGGTCCATCGTTTGAGATCTTGCCTTCCGTCTTAACTTCGCATTGCTAATGTTCCAAAACTTTATCTTTCAGCGAAGAAATTTAACCGCCAAGCCGCCAAGGACGCCAAGAGAACTGAAAACCATTCACGACCGGATATTTTCCGAATCATCATCCTGGCGAAACGTTTGGTATTTCTTCTTTCCTAACTTGGCGATCTTCGCGTCTTGGCGGTTCAATGGTCCGTTTACGGCTATGCCGCGCCAGACCTTTGTGTCTCCGCTCATCGCTTTGCACTTTCCACTGGGCCCACTGTCTGCGGCCTTGGTATCTGCTCCGCGGTGGTGGCCCGGTCGTACGCGTCCAGCGCCGCCGGGAAGGGCGCCAGCACCCGCCGCAGCAAGCCCTGCGCCTGGGCGATGCACAGGCCGTAGTTGGTGATCGCGACGCCTTGCGCCCGCGCCCGCTGGATGTGCGCCAGCATCTCGCGGCGCGTCAGCATGCACGCGCCGCAGTGCACCACCAGCCGGTAGCCGGCCAGGTCCGCCGGGAAATCGCGGCCGGCGCTGACATCGAACACCAGGTCCAACCCGGTGTACTGCCGCAGCCAGCGCGGGATTTTCACCCGGCCGATATCGTCCTCCAACGCGTGGTGGCTGCAGGCCTCGGCGATCAGTACGCGGTCGCCGGGCTGCAGGCGGTCGAGCAGCGCCGCGCCGCGCGCCAATTCCTGCAGATCGCCCTTGCAGCGGGCGAACAGGATCGAGAACGTGGTGCAGCGCACGGCGGGGGGGGTATCCGCCACCATCTTCTGCACCACCTGCGAATCGCAGACGACCAGGTCCGGCGGCCGGCCGAGTGTGGCCAGCAGGGCGGCATATTCCCGTTCCTTGACCACCAGGACCGCGGCGTCGTTGTCGAGCGCATCGCGGATCGCCTGCACCTGCGGCAGGATCAACCGGCCCTTCGGCGCCTGCAGATCAATCGGCACCACGAGCACCGCCAACCCGCCCGGCGACAGCAGATCGCCCAGCAGCGCCGGCGGGTTCAGGAAATCCTCCGGGCACGCCTTGAGCAGCGCGGCCTTGAAGGCGTGCAGCGTGCGCTCGCGGTCCGCCGCGTTCCGGCAGGAACACCCAAGCACGCCGGCGGTCGGCCCGGCCCGCCGCTCGCAGAACGCCCGCGCCGCGGGCTCGCCGCCGGGGTCATCCACCTTGTTGACGACGACGATCAGCGGTTGCTTGCGCCGGCGCGCCTCGGCCGCCACCTCCGCTTCGTACGGCCCCCACTGGCCGGGTTCGGTGACCAGCACCACCACGTCCGCCCGCTCAAAGAGGGCGGACGTTTTGGCGAGCCGCCGCCCGGCCAGCAGCGATTGATCGTCCAGGCCGGCGGTGTCCAACAACAGGACCGGCCCGATGGGCAGCAACTCCAGCGCCTTTTCCACGATATCGGTGGTGGTGCCCGGCAGCGGCGAGGTGATCGCCACGTCCTGGCCGGCGAGGTAGTTCAGGAAACTGGACTTGCCGACATTCGTGCACCCGAAAAGTCCGATCTGCAACCGCAGGGATTTAGGAGTGGAAAGCATGTTGGTAGTCAGTTGTCCGTTGTCCGTGGTCATTAGTCGGTAGTCATCGGGCAGTGGTCTGCTGCAGATTCTTACAACCCACAACTGACAACGGACGGCTGACCTTTCACGTTATATATCCCAGGGCCGTCAGATTCTCCGGTGACAAGGCTTGCTCCACGATTTCCTGCCCCAACTTCGCGATCAGAAAGGCGCGGAAATCCATCCCGCCCGACGCCTGGAATTCGCGGCTCAGCGTCTGCGCCCGCTCATAGCCGAGGTAGGGCAGCAGGGCGGTGATCAGCGCCGGACTATGATCCACGCGCTGGCGGCAGACGGCCTCGTCGGCCGCGAAGCCGGCGATGTGCGGCGTCAGCATGACCGCGGTTTGCTCCAGCAGGTGGAGGGCTTCCAGCAATGCGGCGGCGATCACCGGCAGAAATTCGTTGAGCTGCAGCGTCCCGGCGGCGGCGGCTTCGGCGATCAGCGCGCACTGGGCGCGGACGGTCATGCCGGCGGCCTGCGCCGCCTCCAGCAGCACGGGATTCACCTTGCCGGGCATGAGGGACGAGCCGGCCTGCACGGCCGGCACGCGGAGTTCGCCCAGCAGGTGCAGCAGGCGCGCGTCGCGGGCCACCTTGGTCAGATTGGCGGCGCAGGCGTTCAGCAGGCCGGCCACCTCCACGAACGCATCCGCGTTGGCCGTGGCCTCCACCAGGTTATCGGCGCGAGTCAGGCCCAGGCCTGTCACGTCGCGCAGCTTTTCGATAACGAGGAAGATGTAATTGCGCGGAGCGGTCAGGCCCGTGCCGATCGCCGTCCCGCCGAGGTTGACCACGCGCAGCCGCTCCTCGGCCTTGAAGGTCCGCCAGCGGTCGCGCGCGAACGCCTCGGCCCAGGCGGAACATTCCGCGCCCAGGGTCATTGGCACAGCGTCCTGCATTTCGGTCCGGCCCATCTTGACGACGCCGGCGAATTCCTGTTCCTTGTGCTGACAGGCGCCCTGCAGTCCCGCCAGCGCGGCGCTGAGCGTGCGCAGGCCCCGGATCGCGGCGATGCGCAGCGCCGTGGGATACACGTCGTTGGTGGATTGATGCCGGTTGACGTCCTCGAGCGGGTGCACCCGCGCATAGTCGCCCTTGGCCGCACCCAGCAGCTCCAGCGCGCGGTTGGCGACGACCTCGTTGACGTTCATGTGGGTGGACGTGCCCGCTCCGCCCTGCAACGCGTCGAGCGGGAACTGGTCGCGCAGGCCGCCCGCGACGATTTCGTCGCAGGCCCGGACGATCGCTTCCGCCTTGTCCGCCGCCAGGTAGCCCAGTTCGCGGTTGGCCAGGGCGCAGGCTTTCTTGACCAGCGCCAGCGCGCCGATCAGCGCCGGCGGCACGGACCGGCCGGTCAGCCGGAAGTTTTCGCTCGCCCGCAGCGTGTGCAGGCCCCAATACACCGCTGCCGGCACCGGCTGCGCGCCGAGCAGATCGTGCTCCATCCTGGTATCCGCTGCTGCCATGCCGCTGGACGCTCCCGCTTTCATCCGTTTAATCCTTTTATTCCGCGGTAAATTCAGCTTCCCCCGTTTGCGTCCAGGGTCTGCGTGGGCAGCCCCTTGCTGAGCGATGCCTTCACGGAGACGCCCGGCAGCCGGCCCAGCCGGCCAGTCAGTTCGCCCAACCGGTCCGTGGTGGCGTCCACGATCAACGTGATGACACAGCAGTGCCGGCTTTCGTAGGGGAGGCCGGTGCGCGCGACGATGCAGTCGCCGAACTCCGTCAGTACGCTGTTGACCAGCGGCGCGGCGTGCTGCCGGTCCTCGATGATGATGCCCACAAAGCCCAACCGCTTGTTCATGTGTTCTCCCTAAAAAAAAACCATCGCCAGAAGCGATGGGCGGACGTGTATCCGACGGCCTTCGCCCTTGGCTGCAGAGCCCGCTGCTCCTGACCGCAGGACCGGAACTTCTATACATCTTATTCCGCCATTTTGCAACTTGCGCGACTCCCCAGTTGCGCACCGGCTGTTTTTGCATTAACTTTACGGGCTTTCCATTACTTGGCGTGGGGAAGAGCACGGTCAACGATGAACAGAATACTGAAAAAGACCCAGTTGTCGGACGATGTTTTCCAACTGCGCGTGGCGGCGCCCCTGATTGCCGCGGAGCGAAAACCCGGCCAGTTTGTGATCCTCCAACTCGACAGCGACTTTGGCGAGCGCATCCCGCTGACCATCGCCGACGCCGACGCGGGGGAAGGCTCCATCACGCTCATCTTCCAGGTGGTTGGCAAAACCACCCACCGCCTGGCGGACCTGCACGAGGGTGATTGCATCGTCAACTTGCTGGGGCCGCTCGGCCAACCCACCCATATCGCGAAGTTCGGCACGGTGGTGGCCGTGGGCGGCGGCATCGGCGTCGCGCCGCTGTACCCCATTACGCAGGCCCTACGGCAGGCCGGGAACCGCATCATCATCATCATGGGCGCGCGCACGCAGCGGTTGTTGATTCTCGAGCGGGAAATGCGCGCCCTGGCCGACGAGTTCATCCTCTGCACCGATGACGGCTCCTGCGGCCGGAAGGCGTTGGTGACGGAGCCGCTTAAAGAGCTGTGCGCGCGCGTGCCGAAGCCCGACCTGGTGGTCGCCATCGGCCCGCCGGTGATGATGAAATTCTGCGCCGAAACCACGCGGCCCTTCGGCGTGCCCATCGTGGTTTCGCTCAATACGATCATGGTAGACGGCACGGGGATGTGCGGCGGCTGCCGCGTCACCGTCGGCGGCGTGACCCGGTTCGTCTGTGTGGACGGCCCCGAATTCGACGGGCACCAGGTGGATTTCGACAACATGATGCAGCGGCTGAGCGCTTACAAGAAGCTGGAGGATCACGCATACGATCAGTGCCATCTCGAGCAGGAAATCAAGCGGCAGCAGGAGGCGGCCTCATGAGCCATCCCACCCCCCAGCAACTGGCCGACCAGGCCCGTGCTGCGCTGAAGCGCATCGGGCCGGGCTGCCCGGCGTTGAAGCCCAAGGAGCGGCTGGCCATCCCGCCACAGCCCATGCCGGCGCAGGATCCGCAGAGCCGCCGCCGCAACCTTCGGGAGGTGGCCCTCGGCTACACGCCGGAACAGGCCCGGTTGGAGGCGCTGCGCTGCTGGCAGTGCAAGAACGCGGCGTGCGTGGCCGGCTGCCCGGTGTGCATCAATATCCCCGGGTTCATCCAGGCCATCGTGGAGGGTGATTTCCAGCGGAGCGTGGACATTATCAAGGAGGTCAGCCTCCTGCCCGCGGTCTGCGGCCGCGTCTGCCCGCAGGAAGGGCAGTGCCAGTTGACCTGCACCGTCGGCAAGGCGCTCAAGGACGTCAACCAGGCGGTGTCCATCGGCCGTCTGGAGCGCTTCGTCGCCGACTGGGAGCGCGAACAGGGCCGGGTGCAGGTACCGCCGGTCAAGCCCGCCACCGGGCGCAAGGTTGCCGTGGTGGGCAGCGGCCCCGCCGGCATCACGGTCGCCGCCGATGTCCGGCGGGAAGGCCACACGGTGACGATCTTCGAGGCCTTTCACAAGCCCGGCGGCGTCATGGTGTACGGCATTCCGGAATTCCGGCTGCCCAAGGTCATTGTGCAAAAGGAAGTGGAGACGCTTGAGCAGATGGGCGTGAAGATCCACCTCAACTTCGTCGTGGGCCGCACCCGCAAGCTGCTCGACCAGTTGGAGCAGGACGGCTTCGACGCGATGTTCATCGGCGTCGGCGCGGGGCTGCCCAAATTCATGAACATCCCGGGTGAGAACCTCGTCGGCGTCTTTTCCGCCAACGAATACCTCACCCGCGCCAACCTGATGCGCGCCTACGACTTCGAGCGTGCCGATACGCCCATTTTCCGCTCCACCCGCGTCGCGGTCCTCGGCGGCGGCAACGTGGCCATGGACGCCGCCCGCATGGCCGTCCGGCTCGGCGCCCAGGAGGTCCACCTCGTCTACCGCCGCACCGAGGTCGAAATGCCGGCGCGCGTGGAGGAGGTGGCCCATGCCAAGGAGGAAGGCGTCATCTTCCACATACTCCAGAATGCCAAGCGCATTCTCGGCGATGCCGCCGGCCGCGTCACCGGGATGGAATGTCTGCGCTACGAACTCGGCGCGCCCGATGCCTCGGGCCGCCGCCGTCCTGTGGAGATCCCGGGCAGCGAGTTCGTCATGGACGTGGACACCGTCATCTGCGCCATCGGCAACGAAGCGAATCCGCTCCTCCGGCAGACCACGGCCGGCCTCGTGCACAACAAGTGGGGCAATATCGTCACCGATGAAAACCAAAAAACGTCGCTCGACGGCGTCTATGCCGGGGGCGACATCGTCCTTGGCGCTGCCACGGTCATCCTCGCCATGGGCCAGGGCCGCGTTGCCGCCGCCGCGATCAACCAGCGGCTGGCGGCGCAGGACAGGCCGAAGGTCCTTCCCCTGGAAGGAGCTGAAAATCCCGAAATCAGCATTTGACTCCGCCCCCTGATCCCGCCATAGTGCCCGGCTTTCACAGACGGGAGGGCGCGCTGAAAGCCCGCTTTGACGGCTGTGGACAACCAAAAGGAATATGCCATGTCGAACAGCCTGTCCCGATGGATCACCACAGCGCTCCTCCTGCTGGGCGCCGCCGCCAGCCTCCCGGCCGCCGAGCCGGCCAAGCCCGTGCCCGCCGAATCCGGGCTGACCATGCCCCACCCGCTGCCACAAGCCCCAACGCCGTCCGTCCCCGTCGCGCCGACCGCCGTTGTCGCCGTGGTGGCGAGCGAAAAGATTCTGCAGAGCGACATCAATGCCGTCGTGGAGCGCCTCCTCAAGGCCAACGCCGGCCGGATTCCGCCGGACCATGCGGCGGCGGCCCGCGAGCAGATGTCCGCCAGCGTCCTCGAGAACCTGATCATGCAGAAGCTGCTGATGCGCGAAGTCGAGAAGGCCAAGATCGCCATCACCACCAACGATCTCGCCCAGGCGAAGCAGGAGATCCCGCTGCCGCCGGGCATGACCTTCGAGCAGGCGCTGGAGTCGCAGAACATGACGGCGCAGGATTTTGAGAACATGGTGAAAATCAAGCAACTGCTCGATAAGAAGACGGCCGGCGTGGCTGCCGTCAGCGACGCGGACCTGAAGAAATACTACGACGAGAACAAGGCGCGGTTTGAACAGCCGGAGACCGTCACTGCCCGGCACATCCTGATCACGGTGCCGGAGAAGGCCGATGCGAAGGTCCGGGCGGACAAGAAGGCCCGGGCAGAAGACATCCGCCAGCAGTTGATCAAGGGCGGCGATTTTGCGGCGCTGGCCAAGCAGTACTCCGAGGATCCGGGCAGCAAGGACAAGGGCGGCGAGTACACCTTCCCGCGGGGCCAGATGGTGCCCCCATTCGAGCAGGCGGCCTTCAGCAACGAACTGGACAAGATCGGGCCGCTGGTCGAAACGGACTTCGGTTATCACATCCTGCAGACCACCGCCAAGCATCCGGCCAAGACCCTGGCGCTGGCCGAAGTCGCCGACCACCTGCGCCAATTTTTGTCCAGTCAGGCCAAGAACGAGGTGGTGGAGAAATACCTCAAACAGTTGCGCGCTGACGCCAAGGTGGAAATCACCGGCAAGAAATAAGCCGCCACGCGCGGCCAGTCGGATCGCCGGTTGACGGGGGGCGTTGTTGCTGTTAGAGTAACCCCCGTCGTTGCACCCGTGGTGAAACTGGCATACACGCTAGATTCAGGGTCTAGTGGCCTCACGGCCGTGGAGGTTCGAATCCTCTCGGGTGCACCAATTAGAACTTGCGGAAAAATCGTTGCTTCGCAACGATTGGTTTTCGGCGAGGGCAAAATGATCTCATTCAGGTAGCCACACGTGAGCCTGTTGAGCTTTTCCTGAACGTCCGCAATGCGGTCAACCATGCCTTTCAAATCGTTCTCGACCGATGGGCTGCCTTTTTGCATTTCGTCGTCCACGAGGGCGCGAACAAAATTTGCCTGTTCCGTTGAAATGGCTAGCTGGGAAAGCGCCTCAAGGCACGGCTCAACGACGGAATGTTCCTGAACCTACGGCTCTGAGCACGGTTGCACCTTGCAGGTGGACTTGATGATGACGAGCCCACGGCCCTGCCACGCCAAACTCGGCCCGGAATTGCTGCGCGCGGGTGGTCGGCCGCCGGAGCCCGGTGATACCAATGTCGCCACAGTAGGCCGCGCGAGGAACCGGGTGCTTCGGATTCCGCCGCCCACGCACGAGCAGAGATTAACACCGTGAAGAGGACGACGGATGACTGAATCCAGGTTGATTTAATAGCACTTGCCTTCAGATGTGATGAGCAGAATGCAAAACTTCGAAGGTTACCAGTTGTCCGACCGGAACGGCGATGCTGGCAGGCCTTCCCGGTTGTAGAGGTTAGCGCCTTCCGGGTTCATGCTATAAGCATAGCGCACGGCCACCGGCTTCGGCGCTGCGGGGCTTGAGACGAGGACGGTCTTGCCATCGATCGCAGCATCCGCCCAAACCCATTTCTTGTCCTCGCCGGCGATGGCAAATCTCTTGAGTTTGGCATCTTTGTCTTCAACCGCCGGATGGAGGCCGTCTTTCTTGCCGACCATCAGGCCCCCGCCGACAGTGTCGAATGCAATCCGGATCCTGCCGCCCTCGATCTGCATGCTCTTGTAGAGCGGGCCGCTATAGACCAGATCGGACTTGCCATAGTCCTTGGCCAGCGCCCAGAGGGCCAGCCTCTCACCAACGTCGAACTTGTTCCTCGGATGAATATCATTGGCGTCACCGACATCGATCGTCACCGCCATACCGCTCTTGGGTATTGCTTTGAGCGCCTGAAGCATGCCCATTCGGATCGCCTGCCATCCGAGGTTGCCGCCGGACGGGTCGTCATTAGGCTTGTCCAGGATCGTAAGCTGGACATAGTAGAAGGGGAACTCATAACCCCAAAGCTTCCGCCAACTGCCCGCCAGAGCGCTGAGCTTGTCGATATAGGTCTGCTGTTCCGATCCGTTATTCTCTCCCTGATACCAGAGAACACCCTTTATGGCAAAAGGAGTCAAGGGGTTGATCATGCCATTATAGAGAGTGCTGACCTCGCAGCGGCCCCTGAAATCTTCGTTGGGATGCGGGGCGACGGCCGGAGGACTGGATATCTCTTTTCCATCCGCCAGATTCTTCTTTGCCTCAGCAACCCATTTCTCCATGTCTTCAATCGTCTTCTTGTGCCAATGGTCAAGCGCCTCCTGCCGTTGCTTCGCGAGGTACGCCACGGCTGGATAGTCCGTGAAAGCAGTCGGCGGCAGCCAGGCTTCGATTGATGACCCGCCGATAGCAGCCTCAAGAATGCCTATGGAAATGCCTGTCTCCTTCTGAACCTTGCGGGCGAAATAGAAGCCGACGGCAGGGCAATCATCGATTGCTTTGACGTCAGGAACAATTCGCTTCCACGGCTTCAACCGGGCGAGATCCTCCTCGATCGCAACACGATACCACGGTTTCTCCACGAGATCTTCCATGAGCGGGCCCGACCAGCATCCCCACCCGCCCCGAAAGCGAATCAGGGGATAGTCGGCGGACTTAATGTCCTCCGGCGCAGTGCAGCCGCCCATGCCGAACGCCATGTTGGATTGGCCGCTGCAAAGCCAGACGTCACCCACCAGGATGTCAGTCAGCTCGATCTTGTTCTTACCCGTGACAGTAAGGCTCTGAGGCGTGGTGTTGGCTTTCATCGGAGCGAGCTTGACGGCCCATTTGCCGGCATCGCCGGCTGTGACTGACAGGCTCTGACCGCCAAACTGCACGCTCACCTTCTCGCCGGGATTGGCCCAGCCCCAGACGTTGACGTTCATGTCCCGCTGGAGGACCATGTGGTCAGTGAACACCCTGTGCAACTTGACATCTGCACGCGCCGCCGACGCCACACACAGCGCGGCAAAAAGAACCAAAGACAGTTTCAATTTTACATTCATATACGGTCACCTTCCTGAAATCCGAAAAAGGCCGGCCCCGTGCCAGGGGATCTCCGGCGCAAACGTGCCGGAAAATTTTCCCACAGCCTCTTTCTTCCAAAGATCGCGCACTTGGCAGCGCCCTTTGAAACCCAGGTCGGCCAGTTCCACGGGGATGGGCAGGCTCGGGGCCTCCGACCCGATCATCGGATCCTGCGTATAGACCAGGAAACGGACAGTCGCTCCGCCCTGCTGGCTGGTGCCCCCTATATCCAAACCGGCTTTGACCTTGAATCGTGTGGTCCCGGCCGGCAGGTCATACATCATGGTCGAGGGCGAATGTGCACCCAAACCGTAAGCCGCTTTCTGGCCGTCAATGATCATTTCACCCCCGCTGACACTCTTGTTGACCTCCACTTCCCCCCAGCCCGATGAAGCCGAGACCCATTTCAGATCGGTCAATTTGGTTTCACCCTGTGGTCCTAGCAGACGCGGCTCAGCCCAATCCACGTGATCCATCGCGTAGCCGTCCGCCGTGGGGTCCACCACCAGCCAGAGCTGTTTTGCGCCGGTGACGTCCAGGTCAATCTCCACCGCATGGCCGGGAGTGCTGCGGCTGACTACGGCGCTCTTGTAAGCAGCACGGCCCTCATCGAGAAATCGCTGGTCGCGCGTGTTGAATATGGCCAGGTACTTGTCGCGCGAGCCGGGCACATCCGCCACCCAGGCCACCTCGTCGCCTTTGCGAAATAACTGCCGGTTGTTGCTGCTCGCCTGGTTAACCTTCAACACCTCGCCGTTGGTGATCAAGGATTCGGTAAACGCGTCGTTCATCGGCATCTGCCCGCCGATCATCAGCGGCGACCGCGCGATGCTCCACAGGGTCATCATCGTGATCTGCTCGTTACGGGTGAACTTGGTCTTTTCGCCGCCCGTCCACATCCGCAAGGTTCCCAGCGGCAGCATGTCGGCGTCCGGCCAATGCCCCGGCCCGCGGTAACGGGTCCAGTTGTCCACCCGGGCGAATTGTTCTTTCAGCGCCTTCCAATCATCCCAGAAATCGCCGCTGATCCGCCACAGATTGGCATGGGTCGCAACGTGGTCACCCTGGTCGAGAGGCGTAGCTCCAGGCGAGGTACTTAGCAGGATCTTGCGGCCAGTCTTGTCGATGGCCTTGCGTATCGCTTCCACTTCTCCGGCATGATAGGGCGCCGACAAATCGTCGCACTTCACAAAATCCACACCCCAATCGGCGAACATCTGGTAGAGCGCGTCGTACCAGGCCTGCCCAGCGGGTTTGGTGGTAGCGACTCCCCACATGTCGGGGCACCAGCCGCAGGGACGCGTCTTGTCCGCGGCATCGGCGGCGTGCCAGGGGCTGTTGGCGATCGGCAAATTCTTCTCAACCGCCGGCTTGGGGATGCCCCGCATGATGTGCAACCCGAACTTCAGTCCTTCCCCGTGTACATAATCCGCCAGCGGTTTGAAACCCTTGCCGCCCGCAGCCGAAGGATGCCGGTTCGTCGTCGGCTGCGGTCGCCCGAACTCGTCCATGACGATCACCGGGTTGGCGGGACAATACATATCCTTGGCGGTGGCCTCATACCACTGGATATCCACCACCACGTATTCCCAGCCATACTTTGCCAGCTTGGCGGCCATGTAATCCGCATTGGCTTTTACCTCCGCTTCCGAAACGACAATCCCCCAGGAATCATAGCTATTCCAACCCATCGGCGGCGTCTTAGCCCAGTCGTGAAAACGGGGCGCAGGCTCCTGTTCCACCGCGCCAGCAACACAGCAAGAAACGCAAAAGGCGTCAATCAGACTGCTTACATATCGGCAACGCTTCATGCAACCTCCGGTAATTATCTTTCAAGATAAAGCATCGCTTTCGCGAAGCGTTCGCCGAGCGATATCATGCCCTGGGTGTCGTAGTGCCACGGATCGCAGAGTTTGTAGTCGTCGGTTGGGAAGGTGGCCGTGTTCGGCACTTTCCTGGCTACCTCCACCTGCGCGGCGCGAAGCCCATCGCCACGGTCGGGACCCCATGCCGGCACTTTGGATATCTGCGCCAGCACGAATGGCATGTTGGGCTGTTTTGCCTCCGCGCGGATATCCTTGATGAACGCAGTCAGGTTTTTCGCGTAGTCGGAGGTCATCTGTTTGTTGGACGCATCGGACTCTCCCTGCATCCAGATCATACCGGCGAACTCTGGTTCAAACGCCGGGTCGAGTGCCGCGATTCCTTGGTGGACAGCCTCAATGAAGCCCTTGTAGAGCGGACCGGTTTCTCCGCCGGCACTCGGTGGACGCCATTGCTGGCCGAGGTTCGTGGCCCCCCAGGCGCATTTGATGATCCCCACCACTTCGCCAGGTTTGGCCTTCGCCATGGTGACGCCAAAGGTGAGTTCAGGCCCGAAAGCACCCTTGCCGTCGCGATCGCCAAATCCGTCGCCAAGGCCATCCCTGAGCCAACCCCAGTTATACTCCTTGACTTGCATGCCGCCTCGCGCGAAGACAATCACGTTCTTCTGTGAGCCAACCAACTCAGACGGCAGACCGAGGCATGAAGCGCAGCCGGACGCATTTGACTGGCCACCGAGCAGGTAGATCTTCAGCTTCTTCTTGATGATACGAACGCTCCAGACCTCGCCCGTGGTGGCCGGGATGCTGGCGCCGTTGATGGACGCGACCCGCCAAAAGTAGGTCTTGCCCACCACCGGTTGCGTGACCGGGAATGGAAGGGAGGTGATGCTGGCTGGCAAGTTGGCCGCGATGGGCCTGGTGGACGCCAGCACCTCGGCCGCGGTAGTGCCGAAGTATACGTTCTGTTTGACGGCGAATCTGCCAGGTTTCCAGGCAAGTTCCGTCTTTGTGCTGCCGTCCACAAAAAAGCCGCCGGTGTCCGGTTTCGGATTTGCGGCCAGTCCGCTGCCCGTGCTGAAGCCGAAGACCACGCCGCGTTTGACCGTCCCCTGATTGTCACGCTGGTCGATTCTCCAATAGTACGTTGTGCCGAGCTTGAGCGCAAGCGGTCCGAGTTCGGTCTTTGAAGCTGGCTGATTGCCCTTGTAGACCTTCGTCCAGTCCGCGGCTTTGCCGACAGGCAGGTCCTTTGACGCTGCTTCCAATGAAGCTTTATCCGTGCCCACGTAGACATCATAAGAAACCGCCCCAGCCGAGACCGGCTCCCATTTCAGTGTCGTCGTGATTCCGTCGAGCTCGGAATCGCGTTCAGGAGAAACCGGACATGGCGTATCCATCCCGCTGGCTTTCCAGACTTCCAGCGGACTCAGCGCGTGGTCATAAACCTTCACACGGGCGATCGCGCCGACGATGGCGTGCTCGTACCTGAACTTGTTCGGGCCGTCCTCGGCCTGGCACGCGCCCAACACGAACTGCTTGCCGGGTTTGGTTGCCACAGTCCCTTTTTTCTCCGCCCGGAGTTCCGCATCGCACCACGCCTGCAGGGTGCCGTCTTGGCCACCCGAGTAGGTGTATACCAGGTTGTGCCACTGGCCGGTCTGCGGGGCGCCTTTGGTCCAGCCCAGTTGGGCATCGCTGTAGGTCCCGATAGCACCCCATTGTGGAGCATCGCTGTATTCAATCTCGAGGCAATTTGAGGGCCGCGTGGACCATGAGATCAACGCACGCTCACCCCTGATGTCGGTGCAGTATGCGCGCACCACACAACTGAACGGCTGGTCGCCCGTAATCGAGTCAGGCGCGGTGAAATCCGCCAGCAAGTGGTCGCCGCCGCCGAAAGCCACGGCCTTCATGCCATCAATGCTCTTGACTTGCGGGTTGGTACCATCGTTCCTGAAGGTGCCTTTTAAGTTCCCGGCGTTCTCCCAGACCGAGAGAGGGCCGTCAGCCAGTTTGGCGGCCTCCAGCTCCACCACAGGCTCGGAAGCGCAAATACCAGCGTTCGGCATCCAGGTCACGAGGATTTGGAAAATCGCCAGCCATACTGCTCTTTTAAGATTCTTGTAGATCATGGTTATCTCTCCTGATGCCGACTTCTTCCATAGATACTCTAAGCCGCAATCACGGCCGTTCGATGCATGGCGCCGTGGCTACGCGCGGGCGTACTGGCAGCTTTTCAATGCCTGGGAATTCCGGATCGCCCAAGGCGCGCAATTCCTCCTCACCCATGTACGGACAGTTGGCATCGATCCAAGCGATGAGGCGGCGCAGGCTGAGTGGATCAACCTTCACATCGTGGTGCCTGCCACTCGACGCGAGTTCAATGAGCCGGCTCGAGGCCGACAGGTACTGCATCGGGCGGAGCGTGCTCAGGCCACGGGGATCGTTGCCGTCATACGCGCTCTCCACGGGGATCGCACCGGCAATCCCGAATCCGGGTCGGCCGCCCCCAACCGGATTGCCCCAACCGGCGGGGCCGACCAGGGTGAGGTAAGGCTCCTTGAAGATGTCAACTCCAGGCCGCAGCGCGAGGTTCGGTTCATCCGTGCCCGGCGCCTTGCCCTGGTGGCACTTCACGCAATAACGGTCGAGCACCGGTTGGGCGAAACGCTCGTAGCTGATGCTCTCGGCGCCCCACGGCAGAGGCGAAACCCCGGCCGGTGGACGTTTCATCGCCAGCCCGTACCGCTGCGGCGGCGCGATGCTGTGCATCTCGTGGCATCCCACGCAGCCGCGCTGCTCGCCGGGCATAAGTCCTGTGAAGCTCCGCATCGTCTGCAGGCAGCGGCGATCGGCATCCAGGAGCTGGAAATAAACGGCGCATCCTGCCGGGGCCGTGAAGGATACCGAGCCGTCCGATTCCACCGGCACCTCGGAGAGAATCCGTTTCACGCCCTCTTCCTGGATGATCGACACGGCCGGCCCGCTATGCCGGTAGGTCTTGCCCCAGGTGGAATACGTCTTGTAGTCCAACTGGAAGACCCGCAGGTACTTGACGGAACCGCGCGGCAGACCCGCCACCCCCTGGTACACGTCCGCGCTGTAGAAAACGCCCGGTTCGACCGGCTTGCGGTCCTTGCCCGTGCCCGGCCAGACTACGCGGTCGGGTTGGACCGGCGGCATCGGCCGGGCCTTGACCGGCATCGCGTGCCACACGTTGTACTGGCCCTCGTAGATCAGCTCGCGATTGCCGTGCACATCCATCAGGTACAGGCGAAACTTGTTGTCCTCCCCACGCGCCGAGACCAGGAAATCCTGTTCGCTCAGCGGATAGGCGGTCTTGTACCCTGTGAAACGTCCAGAGGAGTGGTGGTCGTTAGCCTCCTTCGGATCCTCCGGCGGCGCGCTGACTTCAGGCCAGGGCCTATCAGTCGTCACCTTGGTCAGTCCCATGGGGAAATCACGGCCTGTTGCCGGATCGACGATGCCGATGGAGCCCGACCACCAGTCATGATGGCCCACGCCCGAGAACATGACCCGGTGCGTACCGGGAATCTCCCGCGGCTCGGAGAGATGATCGGGCCAGACCGACTGGTTGCCCCAGAAATGCGCCGTCCCCGTGCCATCCTGGTGCGTGGTCCAGAGCTTCTGCAATCGCCACAGGGGCCGGTCGGTGTATTCCCATCGCGAGTAAATCACGCGGCCGTCGCTCAGAAGGGAGGGCACGAAGTCCGGTTCGCCGTTGTAACTGATCAGATACACGTTCGATCCGTTGGCCTCGCAGCGGGCCAGAATATAGGAGTAGATGAACGGCCCGCAGCGAACGTAGCTGTTGCCGCGCGTGGTGGTGAAGAGGATGTGCCCATCGGGCAGGTAGATCGGATCGATGTCGTCGTAGTCGCTGCTGGTCAATTGCCGCAGCCCGGTGCCATCCACATTCATCTCATAGAGATGAAAACTCTTCTCATCCTGCGGCTTGTAACAGAAAAGCACCTTGCGGCCATCAAACGAGAGATCCGGGCGCCAGAAACTGCCGGGCCTGTCCGGTGCCAACTGGCGAACTCGACCGCCGGGGTTCAGGCCATCGAGCACCAGCAGCCTTCCGCCGGGCGTGGCAGTGATGCCCATGCGGTGGATCGACTCGTGCTCGGGATTCACGGGCCCCTGCGGCAGGGGCTGATCAATAAACAGCAGTTGCGTAAAGTCGATGACCGGGTTCTTCAACATGAGTCGCCGCTTGACGGCGCAAACCGCGAAGTAGAGGGACTTGGCGGCGGGGTCTTCCAGGGCGGCCCGGTCGAGTAGGCCCTCAATCCGGCCCCACGGGCCGCCGCCCCAGTCCGCGGTCACGCCAGCCGGCTTCCACGCCGAATCATCGAAACGGGGCTGCTCCCACCCTGCCGGCCCCTCCTTCGAAGAGTGCCAGGATGCATCGGTGACAAGTCGCATCCGCTTGCCATCGGCAAGCAGCAGGTCGAGGATCGCGATCAGCCCGGCCGGGTTTTGAACCACCGGGGCGGGCATGTTTTCAGCTCGAATGGCCAGGACATTGTCGCCCTCGTGGAGCAACTTTGCTATCTCAAAGGACGCAGCACGCTGCCATGTGTTGTTGGCGCCAACGCGCATGCCGTTAACGTAGGCTTCGGATGCATCATCCGCCGCCACGCGCAGCTCGGCGCCGCTCACGCCGCCGGGCAACTTGAACGCCAGCCGGAAGAATCGCGGTGCCACCGGAGCATCCTGGGCGGCCCTACCATCAGGAAACCAGATCCAGCTTGGAACCGCGTCCGCAGCGCCGGCCGGCTGTTGGGGCGGCTGCGCCATTTGCTTCTCCAAGGCAGCGAGCGCGTTCAGTTCGGCTGAAAGATCGAGGTTTGAGTGCCCGCTCTTGAGCCGGGTCGCCAGTTCCCTGGCCCATGCGATTTCGCGTGTCGTGCGCTCGCGTAGCGGCTCACCCATCGCCTGGAATAGCCAGTCGCGCTGCAGCACCGCTTCGGCCTCAGTTGGCGAAAGCGTTCTGGTTTGAGGCGTCACCGCCGGGCCGTGAACTGTTGGAATGATCATCTGCCCGTACGACCAAGGGCCCGGGCTGGCGACAGGCTGGCCGAGGACAACGGAGCGGTTCAGCACAAGGGGAATCGCCAGCAGCGCGAGTGAAAGCGATTTCATGCAGAAGCGTCTCATTTGCCGGCGCCGGATGACACTGGTCAGGACTTGGGGCCATCGAATGCTGCCGTTATGTGAACTAAGAACTGATTGCCTCATTGGGCCCCTTTGGTCAGGACGATTGCCGACACTGAGGTTCATTTGCTTCCTGCTGGTTCCGTCCTCGTTGGTTCCGGGGGGCGAAAGGCCCGCTCAGTGACCGGGAACATCGAGACCCGGAACTTGGTGCAGCCGTAGGGGATCAAGGTGATCTTCGTCGCTTCACCTGTGGCGGCCACCGGGGCTGTCGGCAAGGCCGCATTAGGCGCGGGCTTCCAGTCGAAACTCACCGCATCGGCGCGGAGCTTCAAAGGCGACTCCAGCGGCCAGTCCCACCTGGCGGGCATGGTGCCGCGCTCAACCGTTATGCCTGTGTCCGCGTTCCCGCCGGCAACGTTCAAAGCGTAATTCCATGAAGCGGCCGGGTCGGGGGTGTTTGCGTCCCGGGTATCGGGAATTGCCAGTGCAAACAGCAGCGGTCCATAGCTGACGGTTCCGTAAGGAGCCACTGGATTGAGGTTCTTATCCGTCCCGTTGGCGACCTGAACCGACATCGGGAACTGCAGGCGGACTGTATCGCCCTTCTTCCACTTCCGGTGAATCCTGACAAAACCCCTGGCATCCGGGGTTGCTTTGATCGTGGTGCCGTTGACGGAAAGAGCCGGCTTCCTGCACCAGTCTGGAATCCGGAGCAGGAGCGGGAAGCTGGCCTTCTTCTCGGGCTTAACGGTCATCTCGATGGACTCGTTGAAGGGGTAATCGGTCCGGCAATTGATCCGGACCCGCACGCCGTCGCCCGCCAGGGCGGACATCTGGCACGGGCCGTACTGGACGGCCGCCAGGCCGTTGTCATAGGTGGCCATCCACATGTGCATCACGTAGTTAGGCACGATGCGGTTCAAAGCCGCCGTGCAGCACAGGGGCCCATGCTTCGGCTGGAACGTACACTGGTCGTAAGCCGGCAGCGACTTGTCGGCCATGCGGTTGGGGGTCTGGAAATAGACGTGCTGCGTCTTGAAATCCCGCGTCACCGTCGCCGGGCCGGCATTGAAGAATGCCCGCTCAATCCGATCGGCCATTTGTCCCTCTCCGCTAATGCTTAGCAGCAGGGTTTGGCTCCATATGTAGGCCGCCACATCACAGGTCTCCGTTCCCCGGAAAGCTCCGGTGGGACCGTAAGACTCGTCGAACACAGGCACGCCGTGCGGCTGCATGCACTCGCGCTCGACCAGCCGGTACCATCCGAGAGCCGCCTCGAGGAACTCGCGCTTGCCTGTCCAAAGATAACCCAAAGACCAGGCCGCGGTGCTCTCGCAGAAATGCACGCCATGATCAGCCTCCTCAGCTCCAGGTTTATCGCTGGGCAACCTTCGATAGCGCTGGTTGGAATGACGCTGCTTTTCGTCGCCTGATTTGCCAAAGAACTCGGTGAGGGCTTGCTCGATGTTCTTGTTTCCGGTCCACAGGTAGGCCTGATATGCCGGCCAGATATTTGCGATGCCCCAGCCCTCCATTGTGGCCCAGCCGGTGCCATTGCTGTAGGCGGATTCCAGGGTCCGAAGGGCGCGCTGGTCACCAGAGCCCGCGTAATATCCTGCCAACGCCCGGCCCAAAAGCCCGCTGGCCCAGATCGGCCATTCGGGCTCACCGTAATTCTTTCCCTCGCTCGCCTTGATGTCCTCAGGGTTGTTCTTGTTCAGCCACCAGAGGAACAGGATACTGTTGGCGTTCATGTTGGTGATAATAACGTCGAGGCGAGTCTTGGCCTGGTTGATGAGCGAGTCGTCGTGCATGGCGTAGCCCAGCCGCGCCAGTCCGTCGAACCAGTACCCGCCGCCTTCATAAGGCCAGCCACCGTTGGGCCAATACAACTTGTCGCCGGTCATCTTGTAGTCGCTTGCCCAAGCCTGACAAAACGCGGGGTCAACCTCATCCATATGCCCCGTGTATCCCTCCTTTGCGGCCAGGCACCAATCGCGCAGCCAGCCTTCGGGCTCCACCGCGCCGGGCGGCAACGGAATCAGCGCCGGACGTGCCCGCGACTCGAACGGCCGCCCATAATTCACCCGCACTTTCGGCACCGGCGTGTTGGCCGGTATTGTTTTCTCTGCCCGACACGCGCAGAACGGAAATACGGGTGCCAATGCGAACAGCAGTGTTCTTCCGAGGCTGGGGTTCATGCCGCAATTTCCTTATTTCTTCCAGATGGACTGCAGTTGATACGCTTTCAATTCAACATCGGCAAGACCCTTCTTGCCGAATACCTTTACGGCATATTGCGGGTTGTCCGCCGGAATAAAAGGATACGTGAGCGGCGCCCAGGAAACGCCGGCCGCGAAACTTTCCACAACCGTTCGGTCCACGAACACCCGCAGTTTGAGCCGGCCGTCAATTACCTTGAGTGGCTGGTAGCCGTCATTCCCGATCATCTGCTCCTTGTCCAGGTTGCAGGTAACCGTCTGCCCGTTGATCTCCAGCCCGACAATATTCTCTCCGGGCTGTGCCATCACGTCCTTATTGACGGTGAACACCGCGTTTACCTCGACCAACTCGCCGAGCGGTTTGCTTTCCTTCAGGAGCATGGCGGTCCCGTCCAGCGTAGTCTTCGGCATCTGCGCCGAGACGCCGGTCCGTAGTCTTTCGGTTTCTTTGGCCGGCTCGAAGAAGAGGCGCTGGCCCTCGGGCGTAGTGCGCAATGTGAGCACATGCGGAAGCGTGTACTGCCCGGCAAAAGGCATCCCCGGAAAAGGAAATTGGGGGCCTTTCTTGGCGTCTGCCAATATCCATCCCATTTGAATCCGCCTTCCATCTTCGGCCGGAATGCCGGTGAAGGTCTGCGCAATATGAATGTTACGGTCCCGATCGCCGGGAGTGCGTTCGGTCTTTGACTTGATCGGCCCTGCTTCCTTCGTATACGTCTTGCCGTCGAAAGACCCGACATTGTAATTGCCATCACCAAACCAAAGTATCCATTTCTTGTGGTTCGCATCGCCGTCCAGCGGAATTTCATAAAAATCCGCGCAATCCGGGCATACATCAATGTTGTCCAGCGTCTGTGATCTTCCCCAGTGAATCATGTCCTTGGAAGTCCAGATCGAACTGTTCGGCCCGTCCAGCAATAGAACCACGACCCAGTGACTGTTGGCCGGATTCGCCTTGTCCTCATACCAGGTGATTTTCGGATCGCGGTTGTAAACCGCCACAAACGGCATGACCGGATTGCGCGGGTAATCGATCCAGGTCCTCCCGGAGTCCAAAGAGTAAGTAAGTGATTGGGTGGGTTCGGGGACGGATCTCCCTCCGTGACCGTCCGTGCGGATCGCAACCAGCGCGGGGTTCTTCAGGCGCCCGTCCTTGCCTTTGATCGGGTTCTTGACGAAACCGGCCGTGTTATACCAGTCAATGGCCGTGGAACCGGACCAGGGGGAACCCAGCTTATTGGCGGTAACGGCCGTCCCCAGCTCCTCCCAGTGAACTAGGTCTTTGCTGACCGCGTGCCCCCAAAGCGGATTGCTTCCCCCATTCCCGTTCAGTTGCCAGGCTCGATGTCCCGGGAAGATATGATACTCGCCGTTGAAGTAGATGGGGCCGTCCAGGTCGGTGATGCAGCCGCGACGCGCGGAAAAGTGAAACTGCGGACGGTATTTTTCCTTATAGACGCTTTCCTCGTCGGAGAGTTGGTCGGACATTTTCATGTTGCGAAGCCAACCTGATCCGGCGAGGGGTTTCTCCAGGACAATGGTCAGCCTCTTCCCCATCCATTTTTGCACGGAGAACGTGCCGGTCCAGTCGGGCTTGTCCTGGGCGAGTTTGACATCAATCGCGTGCTGCAATTCGCCGTCAATGTTGACCAGCAGTCTGACTTCCGGCGCATCGCATTTTATCGGGAGGTGAACATATAGTTTGTCAATCTTCTCGCATTCAAAACCTTGCGGCAGTGGGGCGTCGGCGGGTTTGGCCTCCTCCGCCGACCACAGGCCGAGGGGAAATACCGCAACCGCGGCTGCCAACAGTAGTACTTTGGGTAGTGTTCGTTTCATAGTTTCCAGGGTAGTGCTTGTTTCATTATCCGAAGACAGCTCTCGTTGTTTCATCGCTCGCTAGAGACCCTGCTACCACTCGTCTGTTCTAAAGGGCGCGGCGGGAAGCCCTTCGTTGTTGTACAGGTTGACGCCCTCGGGGTTCGTGCTGTAGGCGTAGCGCACTGCCACCGGCTTCGGAACCTCCGGACTTGAGACGACCACAGTCTTGCCGTCAATTTCGGCATTGGCCCAGACCCATTTCTTATTTGCATCTGCGATCGCAAAGCCCTTCAGCCCGGCATTATCCTTCACCACCGGTTTGACGTTCTCTTTCTTTCCGGCCATCAGGCCACTGCCGGTGCTGTCAAAGGAAATGCGGATCTTGCTGTCTTCAACCTTCATGGCCTTGTAAAGCGGCCCGCTGTAAACCAAGTCAGCCGCCTTGCCACCTGCCCTGAGCGTCGTCGAAGGGTAATCCTTGGCCAACGCCCACCAAGCCAGTCGCTCACCAACGTCGAACTTGTTACGGGGGTGAATGTCATTATATTCCGGCTCGATTCCAATATCGATGGTCACCGCCATGCCGACACCTGGAATCTCCAGCGCCTTTCGCTGTGCTTCACGAAGCTTGGCCCATCCGTCGCCGCCTTCAGGATTTGGATTTGGTTTCCAGTAGTTGGGTAGTTGGACAAAGTAGAACGGGAAGTCGCCGAGCCCGAAGTCCTTGCGCCAGCCGCCGATAAGCGCCTTCATTTTATAGAAGTAGGTCATGCCTTCCGCCCGGTCCAAACTGCCGTCCCACGCATATCCGCCATTGAGTTCGCCCTGGTACCAGATGGCGCCCTTGATGCCGAACGGAACCAGCGGGGCGATCATGCCGTTGTAAAGGGCGCAGGGCGTGCCATCCGAATTGTCGGGCCTGGGCAATTCAGGGAGACGAGGCAGCAATCTGCCTGCGTCAACGGCCGCTTTCGCCGCAGTCATCCAGTCTGATACTTTCTGCAAGGACTCTTTCTGAGTCTCGCAGCCGATTTCCGTAGATGGGTCGAACATGTCCACACCCTTCGAGTAATCGGCCAGTTCGGGAACCATCCGGAACCCGGACGGACTGGTCCAGGGCTCGATCCTGGTATTGCCACGCGAGGATTGCACACAGCCGATGGGAATCTTGAGCTCCTGATTAAGCCTGTGCCCGAAGTAATAGCTGACGGCACTCACCCGACGGGCAGTCGCGGTGGTGAGGACCATCCACAAGCCGGCACAGTTGTCCTGCGGCTGTTCACTCCACGTCTCGCCGGTAACCTTGTAGAACCTGAGGCTGGGATGGTTCCCGACATCCGCAAGATGCTGTTTCGTGATGGCGACTTCCGGGATTTCGACTTTGTCCTCGTCCCGGGATTTGTCCCCGCCGCCGAAACCGAACGCCATGTCGAACGCCATGTTGGACTGGCCGGAGCAAAGCCAGTTGTCGCCGACCAGCACATCCTCAAACGTCACCACACTCGAACCCTCTCGCACGGTCATGGTCTGAGGATTCGCGTTTGCCTTCATCAGGTCCAGTTTAACCATCCACTTTCCGTTTTCATCAGCCACCGCAGTCTTCTTCTGGCCGGAAAACTCCACGGCAACCGTCGCTCTCGCCGCAGCCTTCCCCCACACGGGCGCATTGATTCCCCGCTGGATGATCATGTGCGAACCGAAGATGCTCGGCAACTCGACAGCCTGCGCTGCCCCGGCGGAAATCGCGAGGATCAAAGCGGCAACGGCGTGGTGTGCGATTGTGATTCGTTTGGTCATGTTGTTTTCCAAGCTCATCGGTTCAACGCTTTATTCGATGAGGCCATCTTCTCAATGGGCATCTTCATGATTTCACGGACGCGGATACTCCGGCAGCGGAGAATCGGGAACTGCATCTTTGGCAAACCTTGACAGCAGAGTGTTCTCCACAGGTTTCCATTTTATCTCGGCTGCAGTTAATGTTGTCGCGAGCATCGCCGCGGCTGCAAGCATCGGTCCAGCCAGCACTATCATCCTTACAGATGGAGTCATTTCATTTGCTCCATTCTTTCGTCAATCGACTTGAGCGGATAGACTTCCAGCCGACTGAAGGTCACGTCACCGCCCTCACTGCGTATCTCCATAGGCGATTTCCTGCCAAGTTTCCGGTAGTCGCGGCCCTTGATAATGTAATCCCCACCGCTGGTGACAACCTCGACCGACGGGATGTCCAGCAAAATATGTAACGCCACACGACCGTTCGTCGGACTCAGCTTGATCCGCTCCCCATTGACCTCGAGTTCCTGAGCCTGGGCGTTCCAGTTGATGTTCACCTCCGCCCCGGTGAAGGTGACCCGCGAGACGCTTCCGGTCGCGAACTCTGCAATAATCTCCGCCGGCTGCGAGATGTCGCCAACCTTGAGCGAAACAGCGGCTTTGACCACAACATCTTTCTGCACACTGCCAGGATTGCGCAGTACAGCCAACTCAGGGATGAAGTCCGCATACAATCGCACGCCCTCGGGCGTAGTCCGGAGACACAGGTCCAGAGGGAACGCAGTCATCCGGCTGAACTCCCCGTCGTAATCGCAGGGATGAGCCCAGCAGATCTGAACAATCCGTCCGCGCGGTGCGTTGGCAAACACCTGCGAAGCACTTTGATCTCCGAAATGGGTCCGGTGTTTGCCGCCATCCGGAATAAACGCTTTCCCGTTGAAATTGCCGACGAGGTACGCCGTATCCGAACCCCACGTTACCCAACGCACATCCGCCTTGTTGCCGTCTACAGGAAGCTGGAAAAGATTCGGGCACTCATACATGTCATCGAGCACGCTCATCTCCGACCAGTTCTTGAGATCCTTCGATTCGAAGAAGTAGAAGCCGTTCCTGCCAGCCGACTGGTTGTAAACCACCATTACCCATTTCTTCTCCGGGGCATACCAGAGAATCATCGGGTCCCGCGTACCGCCACCGCGGCGTGAGTCCTCTTTTGGAAGCGGCTTATACATCATCTCCGGATTCCACTGCGCAGTCATCCCTCCGTCGGTGCTTACAAAGATACACTGGGTGAAGGGACTTGGCCCCCAGGCGCCATTGTTTGCAGAATAGACGATCGCCGGCTTGCCACGCTTGCCTGAACCCGTGGTGTTTTCAACATCCACCGCCGCTCCGCCAGTCCAGAACGAATATTTTCCATCGATCGCCGGCAGGAATATCGGCTGCTCCTCCCAGTGAACCAGGTCGGTACTGGTCGCATGGCCCCAGAGGCTGTTCAGATTTCCGCAATCGTTGTAAAAACGCTTGAGGGCATAGTATAAATGCCACAGTCCCTCATAGTAGATCATGCCGCAGGGATCGTTCAACGAGCCGCGCAACGGGGAGAAATGAATCTGCGGGCGGCCAGGCTCATGATAAACCGGATACTTTCCCGGAATGGTGTCGCTCACTTTCACAAGATCAATCGCAGCCGCTCCCGGGCCTTCGATCTTCACCGACAGCGTCTTGCCCTGCATCAGTTTCAGGTCAATACACTTCCAGTGATCAGGATCAGCGGCGGTAATCAGCGCGTTGCCAACCGACATGTACGGCTTGCCGTCCACATCTATGGACACCTTGTTCTGGCCGGTGCGCCCCCGCGTGCAGGGAAACACAAGATATCGCTTGTCCGCCTTGAACGTGCGCGTGCCGTCATCGGCTGCCATCACACCTGATGCCAGCAGTGCCGTGATGCACGCTGCAAGTATGCCTGCTATTGCTTTGTTTGATTTCATGTTGTTATCCTAAATACGGGCATGGGAAACGGATTATCACGGATATTGAAAGAGATTTAACCCGGTGATCCTGAGTTTGGCGCTGCCGTAGGGGATGAAAACGATGTCCTGTATGGGCTCGGAGGATTTCACCGGGCGCACGGGCAGCCGGTTGGCGCTGTTGCGCGCCTCGTAAACCGGCCCGCCGAGGTTGGCACGCGGGCCGAAGTAACCGTATTCGGTTTGGCTGGCGATGGCGGTTTCGAGCCAGGGCTGGACAGCAGCGGCGGCCGGTTGGCGGGATAGAAAACATTGGTCAGCGTGGCGTCGGGTTTGACCACCACTGCGACCATGACGCCTGATGCTGGGAGGACGAAGAGCGCCAACGAGGCCACGCCAAGGGAGGCGTTGTATCTCATGTTAGTCGTTCCATTCTTTCCCGGTAAGTTTCTTGGCCGCACTGGACCGCCCTATTTTCGGATGATCGTAAAGGTCACCTCGCGTCCGGCCGGCAAGCGAACGACTTGAGCGTCACCGTCGGTGGTTGTGTCAATGACCGACCGGGGGCCTTGTTTGACCTCGATGGTTTGAATTCCTCCGGCTATCTTGAGCCGAGTCCTCTGAGCGACATCCGACCGAAGAGTGACATAGATCCGGCTGCCGTCCCAGGCGAGGCTGCGGAGTTCGACCTGGCCCCGGCAGCGAACGCCCGCGATGGCGCCCTTCGGCCATTGCTTGGGCAGAGCCGGCAGGAGTTCAATCCAGCCGGGCTGGGAATCTACCAACATCTTGATAATGATGGCCGGCAAGCCGCCGCAGAGGTCGGTGTTGAAAAGGGATTTCGGATTGTGCGTCGTCACCAGGTTCGGATTCCAATAGTTGTTGGCGAGCCAGTCCACCACGTCGTAGGACATTTGCGCGTCACGCAGGCTGGAGGCGCTGAGTCCCAGTTGGACCAGGCCAAAGGCCATTTCCCCGCCGTTTTCGCGCCGGCGGATTTCCATTCGTTTTTCGGCCGCGACCCGGAAGGCTTTTCGCAGTGAGGTATTGGTGGCGATCTCGTCGGGCAGACCGTTAAACAACGCATAGAGATGGGAGCAATGGCGATGCGCGTAGTTATCTTTCAAAAGGGGCGTGGTCCATTCCTTGAGCGCGCCCTCTGCGTTAATCTGGTAATCGGGCAGCTTGGTCAGCATCATCTTCCAGCGTGACACACCTTGGGGGTCAGTGCCCAGTGCTTCGCACGCTGCGATCAGGTTGCGGAGCAGTTCCTTCGCCACCGCGACGTCCATGGTGGCGTTGATGCAGGACTGGGAGGGGTTGTTTGCCGGATTGTTCTCCGGCGAGTAAGAGGGGCTGAAGAGATACTTGCCGTCCAAGCCCTCGACCAGGAAGTCTTCATAAAACAACGCCGCTTCCTTCATAAAAGGCAAGGCTCTCTTTCTCAGGAACGAGCGGTCGCCGGTGTAAAGGTAATAGTCGTAATAGAACTGGGCCGCCCAGCCTGCCCCGGCAGTCCAGAAGGTCATCGGCCAGGTCTGGTCAAAATGATTGTTCAAGCCGTGGCTGCTGGTTCGTGAGGCGACGTGAATGCCACGGCAGCCGTAAAGGCGGCGCGCATTTTCGCGGTAATCCTGCATCTGTGATTCGAGATAGCTGAAGTAAGGGTCCAGACATTCGGCGAGGTTGGCGGAAAGATCGGCGGCGATGGCGCTTTGAACGTTGCCATTCATGGTGTAGTCAGCCGACCACGGCGGGCCCCACGTGCCGTTCCAGATACCCTGAAGGTTCGGGAACAACTCGCCGCTGCTGGAAATCACGGCATACCGCGCGGCGTCGAACTCCTTCTCCAGCAGCGCCGGCGAGGTCGCGCCCACACGGGACTTCGCGATCAGCTCCTCAGACGTCAACCCGCGATCCGCCGCACCGCCGAGGTCGAGCCGGACGCGGTTGAAGAGTTCGCCGTGCACTTTCGCGTGCCGCGCCAAGAGGCTGTCGAAGTCGGGCTTCAACTGCGCCAAGGCACGCTGCATCTCTGCGAGTTGCGACTTGTCGAAGTCCGGCAGCACCGCGACGCGGAGCAGCACGATGACTTCGTCAGCGTTCGCGACGTGGATGCACCCGGAATCCGTCGTCATCGAGCCGCCGCGGACAACCACGCGCGCCATACCTTCGTAACCTTGCAGGCTGCCGGGCCAGGTTCGCTGAAACTGGCTGCGGTAAGTGAGCCAAGGTCCCGCGGCGGCTACCGCAACTGACTTGATGCCGTTGGTGAAGGCCCACTCCGGCCACCAGCCGCCCTGACCGGGAACCGGCCGCTGCGCCAATTCAAGATCGCAAGTCACCTGACCTTTGCGAGGGGTGATGATGGACAGCACGACCACATCATCGGGCCGCGAGACAAACAGCCGACGCTGGAACGTCCCGCGCGGATCATCCCAGCACACCGCCGCCAGGCCGGTCTGAAAATCCACCGAGCGGGCGTAATTCTGCACCGTGCCTTCCGCACTCATCTTCACCTTGAGATCGAACGCGGGAATGAATGGGTCGGTCCATCGTTTCCCCCCGTAGCCTTCGCGGTGCGACACCTCGACCACCAAGTCGGCGGCGCGCTGGTATTCTCCCCGGGCCATGAGATCGCGGATCTCGCGGAGATGACTGGCGGTATCCACGGGCGGGAGCGGCTTGTTCAGTGGCATGAACAGACGCGCATGGTTGAAGATGATGACCTCCTCCAGCGGCTGGCCCAACACCAAGGCGCCGTGCCGCCCGTTGCCGCTGACCATCGCCTCCTCCCAACCCCGGGCGGGCTGCGAACTCACGAAACCGCGTTCGGGCGCATGCCCCGCTTGCACGGCCGCAACTGCAACCACCAAAAACGCGGCGACCAGCAACAGAAGACGGGCAGCCGCAAGGACCCGCCATTTAAAACGGTTTGGGCTGACCTCTCCAGAAGGGCAGGATTTTCGCATGTTCATTTGGAACCGCACGCCCCCGCCGCTACCAGTTGTCCGTGCGGAAAGGCGAGGCCGGGAGGCCGTCCTTATTGTACAGGTTGCAACCTTCTGGGTTCATGGAAAACCCGTACCGCACAGCGACCGGATGCACGACATTCGTGCTGGAGACGAGCACGGTTTTGCCGTCGATGACCGCGTCGGCCCAGACCCACTTCCGGTCTGCTCCAGCCGCGCCGGCCGGCGCCGCCGGGTCGGCGCCGCAGATCGCGAACCGCTGGAGCTTGCCGTCCTTGACCTCAACGGCCGGGCCATGTCCATCCTTGCGGCCGACCATCAGGCCCTTGCCGACATAGTCGAACGCGAGGCGGATTTTGTCACCTTCCACCTTCAGGCCCTTGTACAGCGGACCGCTGCAGACAATCCTGGATTTATCATAGTCTTTGGCCAGCGCCCACTGCGCAAGCCGGATGCCGACGTCTTCCTTGTTGCGGGGATGAATGTCATCGGCCGCGCCGATGTCGATGGCGACGGCCATGCCCGTCTTCGGGATCTGCAGGCTCTTGAACTGGGCCATGCGGATCTTGGCCCAACCGTCGCCGCCTTCCGGATTGGGGTTGGGACCCTGGAAGTCCGCCAGTTGGACGAAGTAAAAGGACAGGTTGTACTGCGGGACTACGCCGGTCTTGGCCCGTTTCTCGGACAATTCGCCCCAGGTCTGGCGCCAGCCATTGATGAGCGCGCTCATCTTGTGGTAGTAGATGTCATCATCTCCGCCATTCGACTCGCCCTGGTACCAGATGGCTCCCTTCACACCGTACGGCGCCAGCGGCGCGATGCGGCCGTTGTAGATGTGGCTCAAATCGTCGGGGACATCCCGCTTCGCAAGCTCCGCGGTCTGCTTCCAGGATTCGGGCGGAGTCCACGGCTCGATCGCCGTGCCGCCCCAGGCGCTTTCGATGAGTCCGATCGGAACGCCGGTCTGGTCATGGATCGCCTTCCCGAAGAAGTAGCCTACGGCTGAAAATCCAGGGACCGTCTGCGGACTGCAGACTTCCCACACATTCGGGATGTCAGCCGCCGGCGCCGCCAGTTGGTCAGCCGTGACGTGCAGCAGGCGAATGGCGGCGTTCGTCGCAGCCTGAATCGCAGCCTGCGCATTGTCAGCACCCCCCAGACCGAACTCCATGTTCGACTGACCGGAGCAGATCCAGACGTCGCCCACCAGGATGTCCTTGACCGTATTCGTGGTCTTGCCCGCCACCACCAGTTCGAATGGGCCGCCCGCCTTGAGCGGCGACAGGGCGACCTTCCACTTGCCATCCTGGTCGGCAGTCGTCTGGCCGCTGCGCTTGGAGATCTTGACGGTCACGCGCTCGCCCGGATCCGCCCAGCCCCACACGATCAGCTTCACGTCACGTTGCAGGACCGCATGGTCGCTGAACATCTTCGGCAGTCGAACGTCGGCCAGCGCGGACAGCGACGAACACAGACACGCAAACACCAGGCTCAAACCGCGAATCGTATGCTTCATGACAGGCACCATTTCCCTTTCGATTAGAGTTGCACCACCGCCGATCAGGACAGGGGCGAACGATAGGCCGGATGACCGGCGGGCTCAATGAAAAAAAACAGATCCTGCAAGACTTCCAGGGCCGCGCTTCCCGAGACGGCGTCCTTCTGCTGAAGGACGCCCTACCCATGGCCGGCGGTATCATTATCGGTCCAGCGGTGCGCGTTTTCGGGCGTGTCCATGCCCGGCAAGGCTTCCATCCGCACGGCGAACAGGTAGGTCGTCCCGAGGTGCTCGCCCGTCGTTCCCGCGGCGATCGAACCTCCTCGGGTTGGTTTTCATGACCCCTCGCTCTCAACTCCCGCAGTGGGGGGCTGGATGAGCCGGGTTGACCTGCGGCGCGGATGTGCTGCGTCAACTCGCGACCGACCCGCATGCGCCGCGACTGCGGCTGCACCCGCTGCAGGGCCCACACCAGGGCCTGCGCGCGGCGCGGCGAGCGCGCCGGGTCAGCCGGTGAAGTACAGGTAGGCGCCGAGGATACAGGCCAGGATGACGGCGGAGGCGAAGATCTCGAGCCCGCCCCAACTTGCGCGGGTGGCGGCCTTGTGCTCGGCGGTGACGGTGGCGAAGGTCAGGCCCTGGATCTGCGCCGCGTCGGGCGGCGCGCTCAGGTAGGAGACGGCGACCATGACGGCGGCGGAGATCAGGGTGATCAGAATGCTGAAGTATTGGAAGTTGATGTTGTTGACGATCCAGAAGAACGAGCCGCGGGCGTAGCCGTCCTCAAAGCCGGCCAGCTTCATGGTGACGGGCGTATCCACCAGCATGCGGAAGAGGCCGACGACGAAGCCGACGATCATCGCCCAGAGACAGCCCCGGGCGTTGAGCCGCTTCCAGAAGACGCCGAAGAAGAAGACGACGAAGATCGGCGGCGCGAGGTAGCCCTGGATGGATTGGAGATAGTTGTAGAGGCCGGTAGCGCCCTGGACGACGGGGATCCACGCCATGGCGATCAGGACCATGATGGCGGTGGCGATGCGGCCCATGCGCACGAGCTCGTGCTGCGAGGCCCGGGGGCGGAGCTTCTCGTAGATGTCCACCGTGAAGAGCGTCGAGCAGGCGTTGAACACGCCGGCCAGCGAGCCCATCAGGGCGGACAGCAGGCCGGCGACAACGATGCCGCGCAGCCCGGCGGGCAGGAGGTGCTTGACCAGCAGCGGGAAGGCGGCCTGCGCTGCGTGCGGGTCGGCGGCCCACGCCGCGCTGAGGCCCGGCACCTTGTCGCTTTTGACCAGCGCGAAACAGATCAAGCCGGGGATGATGAACAGGTAGACCGGGAAGAGCTTAAGGAAGGCGGCGAAGATGCTGCCCTGCCGCGCGACCCGCTCGTTCGGCGCGCCGAGCGCGCGCTGGACGATGTACTGGTCGGTGCACCAATACCAGAGGCCGATGACCGGCGCGCAGATGGCCATGCCGAGCCACGGGAAGTTCTGATTGAAGTACCACGCCTGCCGGACGATCCGGCCGTCCGCGGCGCGTTCCAGCACCGGCGCCCACGTCGCCGTCTGCCCGGCCGGCACAAGCGGTTTCCAGAGGTTGAACATCTCGGAGCCGCAGAGCGCGCGGAGCTGCTGCCAGCCGCCGAGCTGGACGAGGCCGTAGATCGTCAGCAGCGCCGAGCCGCCGATGAGCACGATGACTTGGACGGTATCGTTGTAGGCCACGGCGCGCATGCCGCCGAGCATCGTGTAGAGGCCGGTGAGGGCGATGACCGCGACGGAACCGATCCAGAAGCTGTCCACCACGTGGCCGGCGAGGTTGAGCCGCACCTCCGGCAGCAGCGTGGCGAAGACCACGCCGCCGGCGAAGATGCCGACGGCGATCTTGGAAACAATGAACGTGATCAGCGACACGATGCTGAGGACATAGCGCGACGACGTGCCGAAGCGGCGTTCGAGAAACTCCGGCATGGTGAACACCAGTGTGCGCGCGTAAAAGGGGACGAAGACCCACGCGAGCACCAGCAGGCACCAGGCGTGCAGCTCGTAGTGGGCCAGGGCGACGCCATCCCGCGCGCCGGAGCCGGCCAGGCCGACGATGTGCTCGGAACCGATGTTCGAAGCGAAGATCGAAGCGCCAATGACCCACCAGCCCAGGTTGCGGCCGGCCAGGAAATAGTCGGTGGCGTTGTCTTTGCGCCGCCGGACGACCCAGGCGGCGACGCCGAGCAGGACGGCGAAGTAGGCGGCGATGGCCCCCCAATCGAGCGGCCCCAACGTGGCCCCGGCCACCGCGAAGGTGGGCATGCACGACAGTCCCGCGTCTGGATTTAACATATTGGCCCCCATCGTTGTCTGGTCCGCGCGGCCGCTTGCGCGCGACCGGGCAATCCTTGGGGGCGGTTCTTAAGCTGGTTAAAAACGTAAGGCAAGCACAATTATCGGGGTCCATTTTCCGCTACCCTTGCCGCCCGGCGACGGCTATGCTGGCCGCCATGCGGTACCTGCTTGTTTCCGCCGTTGTGCTGCTGGGCGTGGACGCGCCCGCGCCAGGCCAGGAGGCCGCTCCGACCAACGCCATCGCGGCCCCCGGCGCGAAGTTGGAAAAACTGGCCGGCGGCTTCAAATTCACCGAAGGCCCCACCTGCGACCAGGCCGGAAATATTTTCTTCACCGACCAGCCGAACAACCGGATCATGAAATGGAGCGTGGACGGCCGGCTGTCCACGTTCCTGCAGCCCGCCGGCCGCGCCAACGGGATGCACTTCGACGCCCAAGGCAACCTGCTCGCCTGCGCCGATGAAAAAACCGAGCTGTGGTCCATCGCCCCCGACGGCCGGCACACCGTGCTGACGCAAAAATACGACGGCCGGCCGCTGAACGGCCCCAACGACGTATTTCCGCTCCCCGGCGGCGCGCTCTATTTCACCGATCCATTCTATCCGCACCCGTGGTGGCCCTACGCCGCACGCCCGCAAGACGGCGAGCACGTCTATTTCCTCTCCGCCGATCATCGGACCCTCAAGCGCGTCACGACCGATCTTGAGCAACCCAACGGCATCATCGGCACCCCCAACGGCCAGACCCTCTTTGTTTCCGACATCAAGGCCGGTAAGACGTGGGCCTATGACATCCAGCCCGATGGTGCCCTGACCAACAAGCGCCTGCGGTGCGCCCTCGGCTCCGACGGCATGACGCTCGACGAAGCGGGCAACCTGTACCTTACCGGGAAAGGCGTCAGCGTGTTCGACCCGGCCGGCCGGCAGGTTGCCCACATCGAAGTGCCGGAGCGTTGGACCGCGAACGTGAGCTTCGGCGGCCGGGATCACCGCATGCTCTTCATCACCGCCAGCGAAGGGCTCTATGCCTTGCGCACCCGCCACCGTGGCGCCAATCCGGCGAAATAACTGCACAGCGAATCCACAGGGCTTCTTTCATCCTGACTACTGACAACGGACAACGGACCTTCCTGATCATGATGCGCTTTTTGAACCGACTGGTGCCGTGCCTGACGCTGGCGCTCGCGGGGTGGGCCGGCCCGGGGCCGGCCCAGACGGTCGTGCTCGACGGCTTGGGCGTCAATATCCACTTCACCAATCCGCGGCCCGGCGAATTGAAATTGCTCGCCGATGCGGGCTTCACCTATGTCCGCATGGATCTGAGCTGGAGCGGCACGGAACGGACGCCAGGCAAGTACGACTTCCGCGCCTACGACCGGCTGCTGGCGGCGCTGGACCAGCAGCATCTCCGCGCCATGCTGATCCTCGACTACAGCAACCCGTTTTATGACAAGGGCCTGTCGCCGTGCAGCGACGCCGGCCGGCAGGCCTTTGCGCGCTGGGCGGCCGCAGCCGTGCAGCGTTTCCAGGGCCGCGGGGTGATCTGGGAAATGTACAACGAGCCGAACATCCACTTCTGGAAGCCGGAGCCGAACGTCACGAATTACATTGCGCTGGCCCGCGCCGTCGGCCAGGCGCTGCGCGCCGTGGCGCCGCGCGAGCCATACGTCGGGCCGGCCACCTCGCAGCTTGACTTCAAATTTCTCGAAGCCTGCTTCCAGGCCGGCCTCCTGGAATACTGGACCGGGGTCACGGTGCATCCGTACCGGCAGAAAATGCCCGAAACGGTCCTGCCGGAATACGCCCGGTTGCGCGCGCTGATGGACCGGTATGCCCCGCGCGATCGGTCCGTTCCGATCCTGTCCGGCGAGTGGGGTTATTCCACGGCGTGGGACAAGTACGACGACGAGCGGCAGGGCAAGTACCTGCCCCGCCAGTTCCTCGTGAACCTGATGAGCGGCGTGCCCGTCTCGATCTGGTACGACTGGCACGACGACGGCCCCGACCCGCGGGAGTCGGAACACAACTTCGGCATCGTCCACAACCGGTACCAGAAGGGGCGCGATCCGCTGTACGACCTCAAGCCCGCCTACCGGGCCATGCAGGCCCTGGTGGCTAACCTGCGGGGATACCGTTTCAGCCGGCGGCTCGCCCTCGGCGAGGCCGACGATTATGTCCTGCTGTTCCAGCAGGGGGACCAGGACTGCTTCGCAGTATGGACGACCGGCCCGCCGCACAGCGTGACGCTGCCGAACGGCCGCGCTGTCGGTCTGACCGATACGCCGCAATACCTGGCGCCCGCTGAAAAATGACGCACGCCGGTGGAAGCCTACCGCTGCGCCGCGCGCTCCCCGGATTGCTAAAACACCGGATTCTCCAGCATCTCGGAAAACACAAGCGGCGGCCTGCACCTGGTCAGTGGGCCATCAAAATAAAATGGCTTCGCCTGCGTTTATTACGTCATAGTGGCGTTTCCCGCGGGCGCGGCGAGTGCCCGGCATGGGCCACGCGGGCCTTCAAGCGGAAATAGAGGAACAGCGCATGAATAAGAAGATCGTTCTGAGTTTGATTGGCCTGGCCGCCACGCTCGGCGCCGCGCGCGCCGCCGAAACCTGGCCGGCCGGCACGACCGACACCTGGAATGGTTACACGCGGCACAACTTCACCGTCGCCGGCTGCGCCGCGTGGGTGGTCGAGCCGAAGCAAGCGGCGCCGGGCAAGCCCTGGACGTGGTGCATGGAATTCCCCGGGGCTTTCACGGAACGCACGGGCGTGCTGCAACTGCTGACCAAGGGGTTTCATCACGTGCACCTTGCAGTGGGCAACACCTTCGGCGGCCCCGAAGCCGTGAAGAAGATGGACGAGTTCTACAAGGTCCTCGCCGCCGGCGGCCTGGCGAAAAAAGGCGCGCTGATCGGCATCAGCCGCGGCGGGCTGTACGCCTACCGTTTCGCCGCGGAGTACCCCGACCGCGTCGCGTGCATTTACGGCGACGCGCCCGTCTGCGATTTTAAGAGCTGGCCCGGCGGCCAGGGCAAGAGCCAGCTGAGCCGCGGCGACTGGAACGCGGTGCTGCACAATTACGGCTTCAAGGACGAGGCCGAGGCGCTGGCCTACAAGAAGAATCCCGTGGACAACCTCGCGCCGCTCGCCGCCGCGAAGATCGCCCTGCTCCACGTGGTCGGCGATGCCGACAAAGTCGTGCCTGTCCCGGAAAACACCGACCTCGTGGAGCAACGCTACAAGCAGCTCGGCGGCCAGATCGCCATCATTCATAAGCCCGGGGTTGATCATCATCCCCACGGCCTTGACAACCCGCAGCCGATAGTCGATTTCATTCTTCAGTATTGTGCCCCAGGAACTTGACACCGGCCCCCGGCCGGAGGAGCATGCCATCCGTTTGGTGCCGATAAAACGAAAGGAAAAGACAACATGAACCGCAACCTGATAGAGAAAATCGTGCTGGGGACGATGGGCCTTCTGGGCCTGCTGGGGCTTTCCGCGTCGGCCGCAGACCAGCAGATGCCGGAGCTGTCGTCGGCGAACCTCGACAAGATTGAAAGCGCGCTGCCCGCGAAGGCGACCGCCAAGCCGAAGAAGCCGCACAAGATCCTGGTTTTCTGGCGCTGCGAAGGGTTTTTCCATGGCGGCGGCATTGCCGCCGGCACCAAGGCGATCGCCCTGATGGGCGAGAAGACCGGTGCCTATACGACGGACGTCAGCGCCGACTACGACGCCTTCGACGCCGCGAACCTGGCGAAATACGATGCCGTCGTGCTCAACAACACGACCAAACTGGCGTTGCCGGACGAGGCGAAGAAGCAGGCGCTGTTGGACTTCGTCAGGGGCGGCAAGGGCCTGATCGGCATTCACGCCGCGACGGACAACTTCTATGACTGGCCCGAGGCCGCGCAAATGATCGGCGGGACGTTCAACGGGCATCCGTGGGGTGCCGGCGGCACATGGGCGTTCAAGAACGACGAGCCGGGCCACGTCCTCAACCGCGCCTTCGCCGGCAAGGGCTTCAAGCTCAAGGACGAGATCTACCAGTTCAAGGCGCCCTACAGCCGCGAGCAGCAGCGCGTGCTGCTCTCGCTCGACCTGTCCGATGCCGCGACCGCGGCCAAGAAAGGCGGCCGCACGGACAAGGACTATGCGATCGCGTGGATCAAGAAGTTCGGCAACGGCCGCGTGTTCTATTGCGCGCTGGGCCACGACGGCAACGTGTTCCAGGAACCGGCGATCCTGCAGTTCTACCTCGATGGCATCCAGTACGCGCTCGGCGATCTCGCCGCCGCCGCGACGCCGAAGAAGTAGCGGCGCAATGACGCGCAGCCCGCAGGCGATCCCGTCCGCGCCCGACCGCAGCCATTGTCACCCCGGTGGGGCCGCGGCGGCCTTGGCGGGCGTGCCATAGTGTTTCAAGCCGGCCGCGGGGCGGGATGCACTTGCCGGCCGGCGTTACCATGACCGCGAACAGGAGATGAAAGTGGCGCTCAGGGCCGGGCCCCGAGTGCCGGGAGCAAAAGATGAAAAAGCCTGCGCGAAAAACATTCCCAGGACTCATCGTCGGCCTCGCGCTGCTGGCGCTGGCCGCGCCCACCCAGGCTTGGGAGCCCAACAACAATGACCTGGACGCCGCCGTCAACATCGGCGATTTCGGCGGGTATTTCACCAATGTCACCGCCTGGCTGAATCAGAAGATGCCCGCCGGCGCACCAGCCGAGGCGGACCTGAAGGCCCTGGTCTTGCAGCCGGTATTCCGTAACACCCTGGATCAGCGGCAATTCATTTTGAAGCATGGCGTGGCTGAATTGGACGCGTTTGCGAAAGCCGACCCGAAGAACAAACCGTTGCTGGCCTGGTTCCTGGGCAACACCAAAGCCATGGATCTGTATATGGAGGCCGCTACCCCTGGGAGCGAGAAAAACCGGGAAGCGAACACGTACCGGTTCAATGTGGGGTCGTTGGAGTTCCTGAGGAAGATCATTGATTCCGATCCGGAGGCCAAGGAGGGCCTTTATCTGCGCCTGGCCATGGCCGTGACCTTTTCGGCGCCCTCCCAGGGTACGAGTTATGGCAGCGGGTTACCCATCGACCACATGGGGCGCTACCATTATTATAAGAAAGCGCACAAGGACAAGGAATTGGTCACCAGTTTCGACTATCTCTCCGTCTGGGACCTGGAAAGCGTGGTGAACTCCTGGGCTGCTGACCGGGAACTGACCTGGGTGCGGGAAATGATCAGAACGTTCCGGCCCGATTTGAACAGCGATACGAAGGTGATCGAGATCGTGAGCGACGTGTGGCGCCGGTTCTCGCCGTTCCCCTTCACCAACGGCTTTATCACGGTGATGGCCGGCGGCGGGAAATGCGGCCCCCGGTCCTGGTTTGGCGAAATGGCCTGCAAGGCGTTCGGTCTGCCGTCCCAGGCCCGGGGTCAGCCGCAGCATTCCGCGGTGACGTACAAATCACCCGATCCGTTGTGCGAGCCCCAGCCCGGCAGCTCCTGGAAGGTGTGCCATGGCCGCGGCTGGCATGTGACCGATGGCGGCTATGGCCTCCTCGTCGAAGCCGCGGCGCGGGACCACGTGGAATTGTTCTCGGAGATCGAACATCTGACCTGGCTGGCGACATCGCTGACCGCCAAGGGCCAGACGGATGCGATCCTGGATGTGGTGCACAAGCTGCAGCAAACGATCCCCAAACCCAGCACCGGGCCCAACCCGGCGCTGGGCCCGAACGGGGAGGCCATCCCCCTGGCGGCGCCGACGGGCTGGAAGGCGCCGCCGCCGCACATCGTGGCCGAACCGCCCTTCCCGGAGGTCTCCGGCGTGATCCACGTCGAGGCCGAAACCTTTACCAACGCGCTGGCCGATGCCGCCTATCCCAATGAGCAAAAGAGTTGTGTGTTCGTTAATGATTGCTGCACCGGCGGGAAACAGGTGAATTTCCAGCGGAATATGAAGATCAGTGCGCTGGACTACGTGATCGACGTACCCGCGGCGGGGACCTACGGCATGACCATGATGATCGCCGCGCCCAACTACAGCAACGTCTTTTACGTCAGTTCCGCCGACGTGAAGCTGGCCACGGTGGAGGTGCCCTACACCCAGGGCTTGTGGGACACAACGCCGGAAGTAATGTTCAAACTGAACAAGGGCGTGCAAACGCTCCGGATCGCGGCCCCGCTCCAGCGGGGCGTGGCCCTCCGGTGGTTTGAGCTGAAAGCCAAATAAATCCGGCTCGGACAGACGCGGACCGGCCGGACGAAGCGGTGCGCCGAGCCGGTGAACGAAAACGAAAGGAACTTTATCCAGAAACCCAGAAAGAGCTGTTAAACTACGAAACACACTAAAGACGCGAAAGGGAGTTCCAGCAATCCAACGGGTTAACAGAGTTCTTGCATTCAAGATCAGTTTCCTGGGTTCCCAATGAAAAAATCCCACGCTATCCCTGGAAGCGCCCACTGAACAAATGATTCTGCTGTCGATGATTCTGTCGTTGAGTAGTTGCCGAATGAAAAGTGTGTTGCTATCCGGCCTGGCGCTGGCCGCGTGGGCCGCCGCCGCGGCGGCGCAATACCCCGTGGACACGATGTGCGGGGCGAAGGTCATCCTGGACAAGGATGGCAAGCTGCTGGCGCGCTACGCGCCGGAGACGCCCGGCGCCGGCTACGTCGCGGCCGTGCAACGCGCGGTGGACTTCTGGAAGAGCTGTCCCAACGATCCGCGCAACGGCCTGCCGCTGTACCTGACCTACTGCTCGGCGCACGGCGATCGCAACGGCGGGTTCCGGGGTTCCAACTGGCCGCACAATCCGGCGGTGGTGAACGCCGGCATGGTGCAGAGCCTGGCCGTGGACTGGCGGAATTACTCGGGCGACCAGGCTCTGCTCGCCATCGCCCGCCGGGGGCTCGACCAGCATCTGCAGCACGGCACCACGCCCGCCAACTGGGACTGGGCCGACGTGCCCTATGCCAGCGCGGATCCCGGCAGCACCAATTACCAGGGCTGTGCGCGCTTCGATAAGACGCAAGACAAGAGCAAGATGGGCCGGGGCGACGGTTCCTTTGTGCTGGAGGCCGACAAGATCGGCGACCTGGGCATGGCGTATCTGAAGTTCCATGAGATCACGGGCGAGACCAACTATCTCCAAGCCGCCATCCGCTGCGCGGATGCTCTGGCCAGGCACATCCGCCCGGAACTCCATCCCGGCCAGGAACTCAACAAGGGCAACCTGGTGCCGCAATCGCCCTGGCCCTTCCGGGTCAAGGCCGAGAAGGGCGAGATCCTGGAGGATTACACGGCGCACGTCGCGGACAACCTGTGCCTGTTCGATGAACTCGTGCGGATCAAGGACCGCATCACGCTGCCGGCGGAAAAAGCCCGGGCGTATCAGCAGGTCTCTGCCACGGTCTGGCACTGGTTGTATGCGGCGGATGGCCCGATCAAGACCTCCATCTGGAAGGGCTATTACGAGGACATGCCCCTCGATCCCCTCAACCTCAACCGGGTCAACAACGCCCCGATGGAAGTTGCCCGCCACCTGATCAAGCATCCCGAGCACGATCCCCGCATCGGCACCACCGTGCCCGCGCTGATCTGGTGGGTCAAGAACACCTTCGGCGAGACCGGCATGAACGCCATCAACGAACAGACGACCTGCTACAAGCCGATGGGCAGCCACACCGCGCGCTACGCCTCGATCTGCGCGCTGTGGTACGAGCGGACCGGGGACGTCTGGTTCAAGGAGGAAGCCTACCGCTGTTTCAACCACGCCACGTACATGACGGAACCCGACGGCGTCGTGCGGGTTGGCCACAACTGGGGCGGCGAAATCTGGTTCTCGGACGGCTACACCGATTACATCAAGCATTTCATGGAAGGCCTGGCGGCCGTCCCCGAATGGGCGCCGGCCGGCGAGAACCATCTGCTGCGCTCGTCGTCGGTGGTGCAGACCATTTCGTATGGAGAAAAGGAAATCGTCTTCACCACCTTCGATGCCGGCACGCGGGCGGTGCTGCGCCTGAAGGCCAAGCCGGTGGCCGTCAAGGTCGGCGACACAAGCCTGAAACTCGTGACCGGCGAGCAGGAAGAAGGCTACACGTGGCAACCGCTGGCCCAGGGCGGCGTGCTGAAAATCAATAATCGCTCCGGTCACGCCGTGGCCATTCGCATGAAATGAACGGGACGCCGTGTTGAAGGCCCAAGTGCCAAGTGGGCAAAGGCCAAAGGCAGGATGAGCAGGGAATGTTTTAGCCACGGATTGACACGAATGGTCACGGATGAAGATGACTGAAGACGGAGATTAAACTACGAAACACCCAGCCTTCGTCCCGCGAATTGGAAGTCGGGACTTCCGCCGTCGCCATGCTATGGCGGACAAGACGGTGGGCATGCGCGAAAGGCGCGAAATAGGATTCCGCTCCAGCAAATTCTTGTCGTCAACCGTGCAAGCATGGTGAATACATTATGAAAATCGTACGCCAAGCCCTGGTGGCCGCCGTGCTGCTTCCGCTGTTGGCCGTCCCGGCGCGGCCGGCGGAAACGAAGCCCATGGCGCGGGTGATGGTGTGGGACCGGCCCGCGCTCAACCAGACGCCGAAGGTTTATCCGGCCGCAGAATGCCCCGCGCCAGGGATGCGCGCATTTTTCTTCGAGGGTGCGGACTACAAGGGCAAGCCGACCAAGGTGTTTGCCTACTACGCGGATCCGGAAGGCCAGCCGCCGGCCGGCGGCTGGCCGGCGGCGGTATGCGTGCACGGCGGCGGCGGCACGGCGTTCCCCGAGTGGGTCAAAATGTGGAACACCTTCGGCTACGCGGCGATCTCCATGGACCTGGAAGGACACTTGCCGAACGGGCAGGCGCACGACCAGGCCGGACCGGCGCGCACAAACTGGTTCTCCGACATCAGCTTTCTTGACCGCGAGCAGTGGTTTTATCACGCGGTGGCCGATGTGGTGCGCGCCCAGTCCCTGCTGCGCTCCTTCCCGGAGATCAATCCCAACAAGATTGGCGCCACGGGCATTTCCTGGGGCGGCACAATCGTGAGCACCGTGGCGGGCGTGGATCCGCGCTTCGCTTTTGTCGTGCCGGTGTACGGCTGCGGCTATATCCATGAGAGCGACAACGAGGGCATCGCGCAATGGTTCCGGCCGAAGAACATGACGCCTGCTCAGTTCCTTGACTACCGCACGAAATGGGATCCCTCGGCCCACCTGCCGCACGCCAAGATGCCGATGCTGTGGGTGAACGGGTCCAACGACGGTACGTTTCCCATGGACATCTTCCAGCGGTCGGCCCTGGCGATGAGCGGGCCGCACACCCTGTGCATCCGTCTGCGCATGATTCACAGCCATGGTCCGGGATGGAAACCGCGGGAGATTTATGCCTTTGCCGACAGCGTGGTCCGGGGCGAAATCCCGCTGCCCGTTGTCGGGCGGCCGGAATTGGAGGCCGGCACCGGCCGCGTACGCTGCCAGGTCAAGGGCCAAGCGGCCCAGGCGACGCTCTGCTACACGACCGGCGCCGGCAAGTGGCAGCCCCGGCCTTGGGAAAGCGCGCCCGGCGCGATCAAGGGGAACGAAGTGAGCGCCGCGTTGCCCAAGGGAACCACGGCGGCGTTCTTCAATGTCAAGGATGACCGCGGCTGGCTGGTCAGCTCCGAGTACCTCGAGGTCAAATGAAAGACCGGCTGAGAGAGGGCGGAAACGCATAGGGGGGGGGCTATCAGCAGCAGCCAGGGGATGCGCGCCCTGCCGCATTGAGCCCATTTCCATTCACCCTGCAGGACACGAACACCGTGGGCGTCACGCAGCGGTTCTACCGCATCGAAGCCAAGTCGGCGTCGGCGCCGTAGGCCTTCCCTTTCCGTCTCTGTGACCTCTTGCTGACCTCCGAGATCCTGCCAGGAGCAGGGACTTTCAGCCTTTGTGATTAATCTTCTTCGTCCGCTTGCCTTCATCTGTGTAATCCGTGTAATCTGTGGATAAATATTCCGTCTCCTTCAGTCGTGCCAAAGCCGAAGTGCCATCTATGAAGAACTTGCTGAGCTTCATCAGGCCTCTGTGGGCTAGCCTCCTCGTTACGGCCGTCTTCGCAATGTTCGGCGGCAGCATAGTCCGCGCGGCCGAATTGGAGCCATGGCGGGCGGTGATTCCCCGTCCGGTCTCGCTGGCGGCTGGCCAGGGCTATTTCTCCCTCACGGCCGATACCGTCATCGTCGCCGACGCGGCCAGCCGGACCACCGCGGCGCAATTGGCCGGCTATCTCCAGCCCGCCACCGGCTATACGCTGAACATCGCCGCCGGCGCCGGCGGCGCCCGGAACGTCATCACCCTCGCGCAGGATCCAGGCCTGACCGAACTGGGCGCTGAGGGGTATCTGTTGAATGCCACGCCGCAGCGCATTGCCCTCACCGCGCCGACGCAGGCCGGACTGTTCTACGCCGTCCAGACGCTCCGCCAACTGCTGCCGCCGGCCATCTTTGCCACCAATGCTGCCAGCAGCATCGTCTGGCAGGTGCCCTGCGTGAAAATCAAAGACGTACCGCGCTTCGGTTGGCGGGGCTTGATGCTCGACACGGGACACGACTTTCAGGAACTACCCTTTCTGCTGCGCTTCATTGACCTGATGGCGTTGCACAAGTTCAACACGCTGCACTGGCACATCATGGACCTCGGCACCTGGCCCCTCGAAATCAAGGGCTATCCCAAGCTCATCGAGCCGTCCACCCGCGGCACCCGCCGGATGGGCAACCCCAAGCGCGGCGTCAAGCCCGGCTGCTACACCCAGGACCAGGTCCGCCAGGTCGTCCGCTACGCCGCCGAACGCCACATCACGATCGTCCCCGAGATCGAGATGCCCGGTCATTCGCCGGTGGCCCTGGCCGCGTATCCGGAGTTCGACTGTCCGGTCACCCAGAAGGTCTGGGAATGGGACCGCTGGTCGTATTGCGCCGGCAACGAGAAGGCCTACGGATTTCTGCAGGATGTGCTCACGCAAGTGATGGAGCTCTTCCCCTCCGCGTTCATCCACATCGGCGGCGACGAGTGTCCCAAGGAGCGCTGGAAGAAATGCCCGCTCTGCCAGGCCAAAATGAAAGCCGAGGGCCTGAAGAACGAGGAGGAATTGCAGAGCTATTTCGTCAAGCGGATCGAGAAATTCCTGAACGCCAAGGGCCGCCGCCTGATCGGCTGGGACGAGATCCTCGAAGGCGGGCTAGCCCCCAACGCCGCCGTCATGGCCTGGCGCCCCGCCCAAAAGGCGGAGATTGCCGCCGCGCAGGCCGGCCACGACGTCGTGATGGCCTCGACCAGCCATCTCTATTTCGATTATTCCTATGCCACCACGCCGCTCCAGAAGGTCTACAGCTTCGAGCCCGTCTCCAAGGAACTGACGCCCGCCCAAGCCGCGCACATCCTTGGCGCCCAGGCCCAGATGTGGACCGACAACCATCCCACCGAACAGGAGATCGAAGCGCTGGTCTATCCCCGTGCCTGCGCCCTGGCGGAAGTGGTCTGGTCCCCGGCCGCCGCCCGCGACTACGGCAGCTTCACCGCGCGCCTGCAGGTGCATGCGCGGCGCCTGGCCGCGCTGGACGTCCACTACCACCCGCTGGCGCCGTAGCGCTGGCCCTCGAAGAAGACTTTTTATTGAACAAGCAGACCAAGGCACCAATCGAGAGCGAGCCAGCGCCGACAATCTAGCCAAGTATCAGGTATGAGGTCCTTTTCGTACTATTTTCATCGCTGCTTACAGCGGGGGATCGTAGCCGCGGCATACGGGAGCTTTCCGGATCGCGCAAGCATTATAGCGTATGAGACCTTGGAAGTATTTGGGGAGCCAGATGATAGAACAAAAGTGGTAGCGGCATGCGATTGGCTGAAGAGCGTTTCACCAAACGCTGGTGATTTGATTGCGCAATACGTGAGGAGAGTAATTGTAACTAAACTTGGGGATAACGCTTTTTTACCTATTGAGAAAACAATCGTCCTTATTGGGAGATGGCTGAATGCGTCTGACATTCAAGCCATTGCGCGAATGATAGCAAAAGGAGCTAAATACATTCGCGACTGTGAAGTACACGGAAAACACAAAGGATGGGGCCAAAAAGCAATTCCCGGACACGAGGGGCATGACTGGACTTTCGGCGATGGAATTCGGTGAGGCCCCTCTGGGAGCGGCAGGATCACCCATCAGAGGTTCCGGTCAAGCAGCCAATATCCCCGTCTGAAATCTGTCGATTCGCTCCATCATCCCGTAAAGGAGCGGAACACACGCTTCGCCCTCTAAGCCGTTTTCGGAAGAGATCTTCGCGCCAAGACGCCAAGCCGTGAAGATGAGGAAGGATAGAATGCGAATATTCGCTTGGCGTCTTTGCGCCTTTGCACGAGACATCCCTCCTTCTTCTACGTCTTTTTTCCGTCGTCTTGAGCTGCGGCGCGCGTTACGTCACGGTTTTGCCTTGCCGCGCATGAGTTCGTCGGCGAGGGCGTCGGCGCGGTAGACCTTGCGGAGCGCTTCGAGGATGGCCTGCGAATTGACGGACACCGCCCGCGCCTGCTTCTCGGTGTACATGAAATCCAGCACCAGCGACTGGATATTGCCGTCGAAGATGATGCCCACGAACTCGCCCCGGCGGTTGACCACCGGGCTGCCGGAGTTGCCGCCGATGATGTCCGCCGTGGAGACGAAGTTGAACGGCGTGGCCGGGTTCACCTTGCGCTGGCGCTCCAGCCAGCGCGGCGGCAGATCGAACGGTGGCGCAGAGTTGTGTTCCTTGGCGCGCGCATACAGGCCGGCCATAGTGGTTTGATAGGGGATCCGGCGCCCGTCCTCCTCGTAGCCCTGCACCAGACCAAAGGCGAGGCGCAGGGTGGAGGTGGCATCGGGATAGCCGCTCGTGCCTTCCAGCGCAAACCGGGCGGCGGCGATCTGCCCGTAGGCCTGCTGCTTCACTTCCTCCTGCACCTCGACGATCTTCCGCACCCGGCGCGCTTCGGGGTCCACCAGGCGGGCCAGCTCGATCAGCGGATCGCGGGCGGCAGTGACGTCCGCCGGGCTGCCGGCATAGAGCCGCCGGCGCAAGGCGACGTCCTTCATCTTGGTGCCCGCCACCAGCTCGGCGGCCCGGTCGCGCGGCGTCCGGCCGGCCAGCACTTGCTGCACGAGCGGGTGGGTGTAGCCCAGTTGCTCCACGAGCCAGGCCAAGCCGTCCGCCAGCTTGAGCTGCTCGAAGTCGTCATAGAGCGGTTCCGGGGAGAAGAGCCCGAGCTCCAGCGACTCGCGATTGGAGTCGCGGAACTCGCGCAGGCGGTCGCCGTTGGGCTTGGCTTTCTCCTCCGGGGCGCGCAGCAGGAGGCGGGCGATGCCGAAGAGCGTGGAACTGAAGCCGTGCTGGCCTTCCAGCAGCATATATGGGAGGCTGTTCGTGGCGATGATCTGCTGGGCCTGCGCGATGCGCGTCCAGGCGAAGGGCGCGTCCGGCTGCGCCGGATTGGCCGCCACCGCGGCGCAGAGCTTTTGTTCCGCGGCCGCCTTGCTGCGCTGCAGTTCCGGATCCAGCAGCCCGGCCCACATGCCGTCGCGGGCCTTGCGGCTGTTCTGTACCCCGAACAGCAGGTCCCGGGCGCGCCGGGCGTTTTCCGCGCTGCGCGCGCTCCAGGCCATGAGCAGGACCTCGAGCCGGTTGAGCCGCGCCAGGGCGTAGGGAAAAGACTGGTCGCGCTGATAGTCCAGTTCCGCGACGGTGAGCTGGCGGGCTGTCCGGCCCGGATGGCCGGAGACGAAGACCAGCTCGTTCTCCGCGACGCCGTTGGTGCTCCAGGCGAGGTAATGCCGGACCTGCGCCGGCCGGCCGTTCTCGTAGGCGCGGAAGAGGCAGATGTCGAGATCGAAACGCGGGTACTCGAAGTTGTCCGGGTCGCCGCCGTAGAACGCGATCTGCTGCTCCGGCGCGAACACCAGCCGCACGTCCGTGTAGCGCTTGAAGCGGTAGAGGTGATACAGCCCGCCCTGGTAGAGCGTGACCACGTCGCTGCGCAGCCCGGTTTTGTCCAGCGACTCCTTCTCGATGGCCGCCATCACGGCGCGGCGCGCGGCGAAGGCGTCCTCGGCGGACAGGCCGGGCTGGACGGCGCCTTTCACGCGCGCGGTCACGTCCTCGATGCTCTCCAGCACATTCAGCTCCAGGTCGAGGCAGCGCTTCTCCTCGGCCCGGGTGCGGGCGTACAAGCCGTCGCGCACGTAGTTGTGCTGTGCGTCGCTGAGCTTCTGCAGGTCGTCGGCCCCGACGTGGTGATTCGAGATCAGGAGCCCGTCCTCCGAGACGAACGAACCGGAGCCGCCGCTGTTGAAGCGCACGGAGGCGTGCTGCACGTGGTCCAGCCAGGCGTCGGTGGGCTCAAAGCCTTGGCGCTCCTTGAGCAACTGGCGCGGCGGCGCATTGTACAGCCACATACCTTCGTCGGCGCAGGCGACCGGTCCGCCCGCGGCTGCCAGGGCCGCCACGGCGGCGACCAACCAAAACGATTTCAGGTTCGTTGTCATCATGTCTCCTCCCAGCCGTCGTGCGGGCAAGAGTACGCGGCGGCGTGCCGAAGGCCAAGCCGGAATCTACTCGACAGGGCGTTTGAGCCGCCATGTGTAGTCACGTGCTGAGCCCGGAGCAAATCCAGCGGATCCACCAAGCCTCGTTGGCCATCCTGAAAAGGGTGGGGGTGACGGTGCCGCATGCGGTGCTGCTCGGGCGTTTTGCCGACGCGGGCACGCTGGCCCAGGAGAATGCCGAAATCCTGGGGGAGCATCAGCGGCCTGCTGTGGCTGGCAGCGCCGATGCGCTGAACATGACGGGCGCGTACCGGGATGACAGCGAACTGCGCGAGGAGGCGGAGCTGACCGCCGACAAACTGATGGACGAACTCAAGCATAAGAATCCGGCCGAGATGAAAACCCTGGCCGGCAAACTCCAGGCCAGCAAGAATGCGGCGCTGGCCGACAAGACCAAGAAAATCCTGGAAGAAATCAAGTAACCGAGTCTCCTGCCGTGTTGGAGGTAGCCAATCGGCAAAACAGAGGAGAGCTACGGATTTCGTGCATTTCGCGCCTTTCGTAGTTTAAATGCTCTTTTCAGGCTGCATCGCATCAGCCGCTGGACCCTCATGGTGACCGTCCTGGCCGGCACGGCGTGGGCGGCGGACGCCGCCATCGAGCGCCCGGGGATTCGGCAGCCATCATCCGATCCGTGCCTTCGATTTTGCGCGGAGGACGTCTTGCCCATCTTTCCCTGTGCCCTCGATGAAACGGCCATGTGCCCCAAGGGCTTGCATGCCGCAGACGTGGATTGCCTCGGGCCGCGAAAGGTGATACCTTCTGCGTCAGCTTAGGTGGGTGGGTCTTCACGGTCAGGGATTCGGAAGCCATGGAGAATCCATATCTCATACTCCACCAGGAGTTCAGCAGGGCCGGCGCAGACGTGCTGCTCAGTTCCGGCCAGGCCTGTGTTGTGTTCGGAATCGCGGCTTTCTCCAAGGACGGCGACTGGATCGTCCGTGAAAACAGGCGCAGGATGCCAGGAGGATCCGGCGCGCATTGCGGCGCTGCAGCGGCGCTTCACATGTTACGCCCGGGCGTTCGCCACGCCGTGCACGGCGGATTATAATTAAGTAGAGGTGCAACGATGAAGACGAGCATCAAACTGGCGACGGGTTTGTTGGTGGCGGCGCTGGCGGCGGGCACCGCGCAGGCGACTACGTACACATGGACGGGCGGCGGGGATGTGCTTTGGACCAACGCGGCCAACTGGGGCGGTACGGTCCCCACCAACACCGATACCGCCGTCTTCCCTACGCCCGCCACCAACAACGCCAGCCCCGCTGATCTGAGCGCAACGACGCAGACCATCAGCGCATTGACTCTCAACACCACGTACTCGATCACCAACGGCACACTGTCGCTCAATACCATCAACATTCCTGGTAATGGAAGTCCGATCATATACGCCAACGTGAACGATCAAGGCGGGAACGGACTCGTCTTTGATGACACTAGTTCTGGCAACTTCACTTTAATGTCCATTGGGGGACAGATAGCCATCAGCAGCACCGCGTCCAATGCTTTTTCCACCGTTTATGGACAAGGCCAGATATATGGCGCATACACGTGGGGCAGCACCAACGCTGGCGTGACCAACAGCGTCGCTGGTGGTGTGTATCTTGCTGACGGGTTAAATCAAAACCCGAAGCTTTTCCAAGGCACTTGGACGATCGGGGGCGACCTCCAAGTAACCAACGGTGGCAATAGCGCTGTCCAACTGAAAAACACCGTTTCGATTGGAGGCAAGCTGCTTAACGCAACAACCGCGGGTCAAAGCCGCTGGACATCTCTGCAGATCCTTTCGGGTTCGGCCGTCAGCGTTGGCGGGGATCTCATCATGAATGGAGCTTCTGGCAGCGATATCACGATCAGCCAGCCGCTGACCAACCTGGTCGGAAACGTCCTGGTCAAGAACGGCAAGTTGAAACTCAACGTGACAGACCCGATTGGCAATGGCAGTGGTGGCGCCAACACGTCCAAGGTATTCTATCTGGGCGATACCAGCGGCACCACCGCCGCCCAGATCGAGATCGACACGAACGGCAAAATCTTGAACAACCCGATCATCGCGACCAACGGCAGCAGCGGCACCGCAACCCTGTACTGCGGGGCCAACGGGGCAAGTTACCAGGTAACGTACGCCGGCGCCATCACGCTGAACAAGGGCCTCATCATCAACGCCTACAACACGGCTGGTGACATACTCAACGTCTCGGGCGCGATTGGGGAGAACGGCGGCAGCCAGGGCGTCAAGATCAACGCCGGCGGCCAGGTCGGCACCGTCCAGTTCGGCGGCGCAAACACCTACAGCGGCCCGACGACCATCAACGCCGGTACGCTGCTGCTTTCCGGCATGCTCAGCAACTCCAGCGTCTACGTCGCCTCGGGTGTCGTCTTTACCCAAAGCGTCAGCGGCGTTATCGCGGGTACCGGCGTCACCTTTACCAACTTCGGGACGACAGTCCTCGGCGGCACAAACACCTACACCGGCGGCACCGCCGTCAATGCGGGTAGACTGTCCTTCCTGACGACCAACGCCCAACCCGCCTCGGGTACCACCACCGTGGCAGCGGGCCTCCTCACCCTGGGATTGGGCGTCGGCGGCGCAGGTTATTTCGGTTCCGCGGACTTGGACAACCTCTTCGCGAACACCCTTGCCAACGTGAGCATGAATACAACTTCCCTGGTCGGCATAGATACCAGCGCGGGAAACTGGGATTATTCCAATTCCGTCCCCTACACCACGCGGGGCCTGAACAAGCTCGGCGCCAACACGCTCACCCTCTACGGCACCAATGCCTACGCCGGCCCCACGGTGATTACCGCCGGCACACTCAAGTTGGGTTCGATCCTGGCCATCACCAACAATGGACCGGTGACGGTGGCCGGTGGCATCCTGGATCTGAACGGCAGCAGCTACACCAACAACGCGATTACTATGACCTCCGGCACGATTTCCAACGGCACATTGGTAAGCGGACCAGCCTATATCGGCTCCGGCGGTACGGTCTACGCGATTCTGGGCGGTACCGGCGGGCTGACCAACAACAGCAGTACGACGACCCTCACTGCCTCGAACACCTACACCGGCGCGACGGCTGTGAACGGCGGCACATTGGCGCTCCAATTCAACGCCAACAATGCCGGCGGCGTCATTAACACCAATACCGACATCGTGTTAGGCTCCGGGGCTACCTTGAGCGTGCTGGGCGGCAGCACGGCGATTGCCAATACCCAGACGTTCAACAGCACGACGCTCGCCGGCGGTCTGGCAACCGTCTCGCTCACTAAAAACACGGCCACGAGCGTCACGCTGAATATGGGCAACCTGACCAACAACACCAGGGCTTATCTCAATTTTTCGACGGCGCCGTCCGCCACATTAATCGTTAATCTCAATCATGTTTTAGATGCATCCGGTGTGCTACTGGGTCCATGGGCCACCGTCAGCAGCGGTACGTCGCTGGCGTACGTGGGGTACACCAATGCCACTGGCGGTACTATCTACTCGTATGCGGATGCCACCACCGCAACAGCAGCCGACTTGTCTAACGTAACCAATGCGACGGTGAACTACACCTACGGCGCCGCCACCACGCTGACCAACAATCAAACCGGCAACACCCTGCGCTACACGGGTGGGAGTTCGACGACAGCACTGGGCGCCTACAGCCTGACCTTGAACGGGTTGATGAACGCCGGCAGCGCCAGCACTTGGACCATCTCGGGTAACGCGGGCAGTCCGGGCTTGGTCATCGGGGCCAACGGGGAACTCGACATTGTCGCCAACACCCGGAACACCACCATCTCCTCAGTCATCTCGGGCACGGGTGCGTTGGTTTATGGTGGCCCCAGCGCCGGCACGCTTACCCTTAGCGGTACGAACACCTACACCGGCAAGACGGTTGTCCTGAATGGCACGCTGGGATATTACATCCCCTTACCCATCGCCGGCGTCGCCGGCCCGTTGGGTGCGCCCACCGGGACTAACGCGGTCATTGACCTCTACCCCGGCGTCACATTCCAGTACAACAATGGACCAGTCCAAATAAGCCAAACTAACGATTATATTATCAACTTGGCAGGCACCGGTTCCGGAACTGTGACACTAAATGGTGCAAATTGTAATGACACCGTTTTCAAATTCGGCGGCTTCACCGCCACCGGGATAGGGCCAAGGACGTTAATAATTAATTGCAAAGGTGACCGGCCTGTTTATGTATACACTGGTGGCATCCCGGATATGTCCGATGGTAGCCAAGTCACAGTATCAAACGTCTGGAGCTCCGGGAGCTCTACTTCTGACGGTTTAATAAATCTTCAGGGTACCAATACTTTCAACGGGCCATTGTTCCTAACCGGAGGCGGCAATGGAGGTCCTGGTAACTTCCTTATTGGCGGCTCGGGCAATGTTGGAGGGAACGTGCTGACTGTCACGCCTGGTGGCACGGCCGTGTTGGGCAATGGCAATTACACCAACACCATCACATTCACTTCGGGTACGGCGGCTTCCGTGCTCTTCTACTATGCCAGTTCGGCCAATCAGACTTTGTCGGGTGTGATTTCCGGCCCCGGCGCCCTGACGATGGGCGGCGCCAGCACGCTGACCCTCTCCGGCGCCAACACCTACACCGGCACGACGACCGTGAACGGCACCAACGGCGTTTTGCGCGTCAACGATGGCACGGGTCTGCCGACCAACAGCCTGCTGACGATCAGTTACGGCGTGTTGGAAACGGGCGCCAATCTGGTGCGCACCGGTGGCAGCGCGGCGGGCAACATGCAGATCACCGCCGGTACCAGCGGATTCAGCGCCAATGGCGGCCCCGCCATTGTCTGCTTCGGCACGCTCGGCAGCCCGACAGCCCTGACGTGGGGCACCGCGCCGTTCCAGCCCGGCACACTGGTCCTGAACGAAATTACCGCCAATAACAAGTTGAATTTCACGAACGCGGTCGCGCTGAACGGCGCCATGCGAACGGTCAACGTGAACGCCACGAATGCCGCGGCGATCGCGACCATGAGCGGCATTCTTTCCGGCAACAGCAGCAGCGGGTTGACCAAGGGCGGCGCGGGCACGTTGGCACTCTCCGGCCCCAACACTTACGGCGGTGGCATCATCGTCACGAACGGCACGCTGGTGGCGAGTAATGCGACCGCGCTGGGCAGCGGCACGGTGGGCATCACCAACGCGCTGCTGCGCCTGACGCAGTCGTTGAACATCAGCAGCAACCTCTCGGGCAACGCCGGGGCCGCCATCGATCTGGGCGCGACGGGGACGGTGCTGACGGTCAGCCAGGGCGGCAACAGCACGTTCGCCGGCGCCATCACCAATACCGGCGCGCTAACCATGAACGGCTTGGGCACGCTAGCGCTCTCCGGCACGAACTATAGCGGCGCGACGATCGTCAGCCACGGCATCCTGCGGCTGACCAATAGTCCCGCTGTGCTCGGCACGAACACGGATGTCTATCTGGCAGGCGGGACGCTGGACCTGTCTTTCACCGGCACCAATCAAGTGCATGGGCTCTCGACCAACGGAATAACCATGCTGGCCAACGGGGTGTACGGCAGCAATGGCGCCAACCTCACTGGCACGGGTTATCTGCGCGTTGACTCGGGGTTGCAGGCCCCGACCGGGCTGAGCGCTTTGGGATTGAATGCCAAAGTCAAGCTGACATGGAACGTGGTGACGAACGCGGACAGCTATTACCTGTACCGGTCGGCGACCTCCAACGGCAGCTACACCGCGACCTACCCGGCGGCCACGAACAGCTACACCGACACCAACGTGGTCAACGGCACCCTGTACTGGTTCGCGGTGCAGTCCACTAACAGTGCTTCGGGCGCCAGCCCCCTCTCGGCGTGGGTCAGCGCCACGCCGATGGCGCCGACACCGCCGACGTTCCTGGGCGGCGGCGTCAGCATGAACTTGAGCACAGGCGCGGCCGCGCTCACGTTTGGGACGCAGGATGGCTATGAATACCGGATCCTCTACAATGACGATTTGCTCACTAACGTGTGGACGGTTGTCGAGCCGCCAGCGGACGGTTGGACGAACAGCCCCGGCGGGACGATGACGATCACGGATCTGAGCGCGACGAACATTCCGCAGCGCTTCTATCGGATCGAAGCGCGGTAAGCGGATTCGCGCCGAACCTGGAGGCCGGGAGAGCGATCTCCCGGCCGCTTTTTTTTCGTGCTTCCGGGCATCATCTGTGCCACTAAGCTAAAAAATCGCCGCATTTTGGCATAGATTTTAATTCGTAAGTGGTTTGATTGGTTTTGTCTATGCCAAGCTGTGTAATCGGTGCCATCGGTGGATGAACTTCCTGTCTACGGAAGCTTCGTCCTTTCGGCCGGCGACCGCCGCAGCGCTCTGTTGACACGACCGGCGAACGGGCCTGGGGTTTCCCGGCAAGGCCCTCCGGGCTGTGGGTCGGGGCGCCGGGGAAAGGGGCCCCATGCGGCAGAACAGAACGCAGGCCACACGGCGCATTGCGCGGCTGCTGCTCGGCGGGGCGGCGCTGCTGGGCGCCACCGGCGCCGGCGGGGACGGCGGTTGAACTCAACCACACCCTCGAACCCGGCCAGGAAGCAGCCGTGCCGCTGCCCGCCGGGCCGGGCGCGGTGCGACTGCTGACTGCGCGCCTCGGCTCCGAGTCCGCCACGGCGTGGCGCGCGCTGGTGCTGCGGATCGAGTGCGACGGCGCGGAAACCGTCTGGTGCCCGCTGGGCGATTTCTTCGGCAGCGGCGCGGGCGTGAATGCGCTGGAGAACTGGCAGCGCACGGTCGTCAAGGGCGGACCAATGACGTGCCGGTGGGTCATGCCATACCGGAAATCGGCCCGGCTGGCCGTGCAGAACCTCGGCCAGGAAAAGGTCGAACTGAAACTTAGCGCGCGTATCGGCGCGTGGAAATGGGACGCGCGTTCGATGCACTTCCATGCCAACTGGCGGCAGCAAAATCCGCTGCCGACCCAGCCGCGATCGGATTGGAATTACATCGCGGCGACCGGCCAGGGCGTCTATGTGGGCGACACGCTGACGGTGTTCAATCCCGTGCCGGACTGGTGGGGCGAAGGCGACGAGAAGATCTGGGTGGACGGCGAGAATTTCCCCTCGCACTTCGGCACCGGCTCGGAGGATCATTACGGTTATGCTTGGGGCGACACGCGGTTGTTCCAGGGGCCGTTCGTCAACCAGATCCGCTGCGACGGGCCGGGCAATCGGGGCTACACCGTCGTCACCCGCACCCGCAGCCTCGACGCGATTCCGTTCACCAAGTCGCTGAACTTCGACCTGGAAGTGTGGCACTGGAATAACTTCCAGGTGGCCTACGCCGCCGCAACGTACTGGTATGCGCGGCCCGGCGCCAAGAGCAACCGCGGGCCCCTGCCGGCCGAGGCCCTGACGCTGCCCGCGTCCTGACGCCGGACGATTCAGCCTGGAAAGAGCAGTTGGCCGGCTTCGAGCAGAGTGTTGTTTCAGATCCTGATTGACGCACGCCTGTCGATGTGGCAGAAGGCATTCTCTTTTTTGCAGCCATGGCCACGCAGAATCAGCCGCCGGTTTTCCGTTGCGCTGCACAATAAAAAGACGGGCCATGCGTTCTAAACGCATGGTCGTAGGGCGGTGGTACACAATGCGGCGCAGGCGGTCGGCAATTTCTGCATGAATATGTGGGCCATAGACCAAGCGGTTTTAAGTTTCTGGCGCGCGGTGGGGCGGGGCGCCATCGGGCTGGCGGTCTGTGCCGCAGCGCTGGGGCTGGCACCGGCTCGGGCGGCCGACGTGGCGGAAACGAATGACGTGGCCCTGGAGCGGTATTACACGGGCAACGCCCTGTACAACCGCAAGCTCTATGGCGCAGCGGTGCCCGAGTACCGGAACTTCCTGAACGCCTATCCCCAGCACCCGAAGGCGGAGCAGGCGCGGCTGGGCCTGGCGCTGAGCTGTTACCTGAGCGGGAACTTCCAGGAAGCCGAGCAGAATCTGCGCGTGCTGATCCAGAACGGGCGGGTCGGCGACCAGGCCCAGTTGCAGGTCTGCCTGGGACAGTGCCAGCTCAAGCTGCGGGGGCCGGCCGAGGCGGAGAAGACCTTTGCCGCGGCGGCGCAGGCGGGGGGCGCCGCGGAATTCAAGAACCTGGGCCAGGCGCTCCTGACCGACACGCTGTTCAAGCAGAAGAAGTGGGCGGAGACCGCGGTGGCGTCCGACCAGTTGCTGCGGGCTGTGCACACCGGCGACCTGGCCGTACGGGGCGCGTACCAGGGCGCGTACGCGCGGTTCCAGCTCAGGCAATTCGGCGCAGCGGCCCAGGGCCTGGAGGCGCTGCTGCCGCAGGTCAAAGGCGGTCCCCTGGAAGGACAGGTTGCGTTCCTGCTGGCGGAGAGCCGGCGCGAGGCGGGCGAACTGGACAAGGCGGCCGCGGCGTACCTGCTCGCGGCGAAAAACGAAAAAGACGTCTTCGCCTGCGAGGCGACCTTCCGCCAGGGTTACGTCCATTTCTTCCTGAAACAATACGATGACGCGAGCAAGGAGCTGTCAAAGGCCCTGCAAACCGAGCCGAACAGCGCGTTTGCCAACGAGGCGCGCTACTACCTGGGCCGGACGCACGTGGAAAAGAAGGAGTTCGATGCCGCGCGCAACCAGTTGCGCGTAGTGGCGCAGGGGACGAACGATTTTACTGCGGTTGCCGTACTGTGGCTGGGCCGCTCGTTCTCGCGGCAGGGCAATCCGGGCGGCGCCGTGCAGGTCATCACGGAATACCTGCCCCGGTTCAACAACCGGGAACCCCTGCTGGGCGATTTACTGTTCGAACAGGCCAATGCCCTCATCGAGCAGAAGCGCTATACGGAGGCCACGGTGGTGCTGACGCGGATCGAGAACGAATGTCCAGGGTGGCCGGATCTGATGGAAGTGCTCCGGCTCAACGCCCTCTGCCTGCACTGGGAAAAGAAATATCCGGAGAGCCTGCAGCGCTGCGAGCGTTTCCTGGGGGCGCAGAAGGACAAGCCGAACACCGCGCTGCTCTTCCTCAAGGCGGAAAACATCTACCTCAGCAACCCCCAGAACGCGGATCCGGCGCTGAAACTGTACCAGGAGTTCGTCGCGGCTTATCCCCAGGATCCCAAGGCAGACGCCGCCTGGCTGAGGATCGCGCAAATCCATCATCGCAAAGGCACTTGGGCGGAGGCGTTGAAAGCGATCATGCCGCTGGTGAAAAAAGAGCTCCCCGGCAAAACCTTCAGCCAGGTCAATTTCATTGCCGGCGACAGCGCTTTCCGGCTGGAGGACTGGGATCAGGCCATCCTGCGGCTGGAGACGTTCATCAAGCAGTCGGCGCCCGGCGAAGTGAACCTGGATACCGCCCGGCTCGAGGTGGCGCTGGCGGGCAACCGCGCGAAGAAGAAGGTGGATGTCGCCGTGACCAACCTCAGCACCCTGGTGGCGCAGTATGGCCAGAGCCAGCACCTGGCCCTGGCGCTGGCGGAACAGGGCAAGCTGCAGTATGAAAGCCGGAAGCTGGGCGAGGCCCGGAATTCGATGCAGCGCATCGTGACGGAATTTCCGCAGAGCCCCGAGCGCACGCAGGCCGAATATTACCTGGGCTGGATTGCCCTGGATGAAAAGCAGGACGTCCCGGCGCTGAATCATTTCCGGTACGTGCTCAGCAAGGGCGGGCCGCTGGCCGAGGACAGCCTCCTGCAGTTGGGCCTGATGATGCTGCGGACGGAGAACTATCCGGAGGCGATCAATTATTTCAACCAGCACAGCGGCACCTATCCGGCCAGCGCCAAGGCGGATGAAGCCGTGTACTCCGGCGGCGTGGCGCTGGCCCGCAGCAAGCAATGGGATGGGGCGATCGGCCGCTTCCGAACGCTGCTCGAGAAATTCCCCCAATCGCCGCTGCTCGACCGCGGAGTGTACGAATGGGCGTGGGCGGAGCGCAACCGGAACAACAAACCCGAGGCCATCAAGCAGTACACCTACTTGCTGGAGAAGTTCCCCCGGAGTTCGCTGGCGGAACGCGCGCGGTTCGAGCTGTCGGAGCTGACCTTCGACGCCAAGGATTTCGAGAAGGTGCTCGCGCAGTTGAAGGCGTCCATCGCGACGGCCAAGGATCCGGCGGTCCGGCAGCAATCCCAGTACCGGCTGGCCTGGGCGTACCTGAGCAAAAACGATCCCGACGCCGCGGCCAAGCAATTTGAAACCTTCGTGAACATGTTCCCGGACTCCGAACTCGTCGCCTCCGCGCTGTACCAGGCCGGCGAGAGCCGGATCAAGACGAAGGAGTTCGCGCTGGCCGCCGGGCATTTTGCCGCCGCGCTCAAGGCGAAGAATCCCCAGGAGGTCGCGGAATCGGCGCTGCTGCGGCTGGGCGAGGCGCAGGGGCTGGTGAAGCAGTGGGTGGATTCCGCGGCAACGTACGAACAATTCCAGCGCACGTATGCCAACAGCAAGTGGCTGCAGCAAGCGCGACTCGGTGCCGGCTGGGCCTATGAAAACAACAAACAGTATCCCCAGGCGCTGGGCGAGTATGGCAAGGTGCTGGCGGGGAAGGGTACCGATGAGATCACGGCCCGGTGCCAGTTCCAGGTGGGCGAATGCCAGTTCGCGCAGCACAAACTGGATGAGGCGATCCAGGAATTCACGCGCGTGGAGGTCAGTTATCCGTTCCCGGAGTGGAGCGCGCGGGCGCTGCTGGAGATCGGGCGCGTGCTGGAGGCCAAGGGGAACAAGCCTGCGGCGGTGACGCAATTCAAGGAAATCATCAGGAAGTACCCCGCGGCCAAGGCGGCGGCCGCGGCCAAGGAGCGGCTGGACGCGCTCCGGGCGGCGATGTGAACAAGCAACCAGGCGGACGATAGCAGCAAACGGCCATCATAGAAAGGACACGGCAAGTCATGAAATATTTACGGAGCACCAAACCATGGGCAGCGGGGCTGATTGTGGCCCTGTGCCTGTTCGTGACCATCGCAACGCTGGCCCAGGAAGCGCCGCCGTCGGCGGCCGCCGCGCAGACGGCGAAGAAACAGGAGTCCGCCTTCCAATTCAGAGAAATGCTGGCGCGCGGCTGGCCCATTATCTCGGTGCTGATGATCATGTCCATCATCTCGCTGTCCATCGTGGCCGAGCGCATGATTGTCGTGTCGCGGGCCGAACGGGATGCCGAGACGTTCCTGCCGGAGGTGCTTGCGGCGATCAAGGGCGGCAAGCCCGTCGAGACGATCCAGGGGCTGTGCAACGAGGCGGGCCATCCGCTGTCCAGCGTGGTGAGCACGGTGCTGGGCGAGGCGGGCGACCGGGAAAACATGGATCGGGCGGCCCAGCGGGCGCTGCAGCTCAAGGTGGACAGGCTCGAGCGCCGGACGCCGATGCTCGGCACGATCGCCAGCACGGCGCCGTTCGTGGGGCTGCTCGGGACGGTGGTCGGCATCATCAAGGCCTTCCAGAGCATCGCGGCCAGCAAGGGCGGCGGCCCGGAAGTGGTCGCCGGCGGCGTGGCCGAGGCCCTGATTACGACCGCGTTCGGGTTGTTCGTCGCCATCCCGGCCGTCATGGGCTACAACTATCTGGTGCACCGCGTGCAGCGGCTGGCGCTGGAGGTGCAGGTGAGCGTGTCGGAAATCATTGACCGGATCAGCAAGCGGAAGTAGGAGCGGACTATGGCTACCGTCAAGCTGAATACCAAGGGCACGGTCCAGACCATGGCGGAGATCAACATGGTCCCGTTCATTGATATTGTTTTGGTGCTGCTGATCATTTTTATGGTGATGACCCCCGTGCTCGTGAAGATGCAGGAGCGGGACATTCAGGTCAACCTGCCGATTGACGCGCAGAACCAGACGCTCAGCACGCTGGACGTCATCACGGTCAACGTCCGCCGGAACGGGTCGTACGTGGTGCATGGCAAGCAGGTGACGCTGGAGGAGATGGCGCAGATTGTGGCGGCGGGCCTCCAGGCCAACGCCAACCAGAAAGTGTTGATCCGCGGCGACCAGGAAGCGCTGCACGGCTACGTGGCGAAGGCCGTGTCCACGTGCAAGCACGCGGGCGTGAAAGAGGCCAAAATCGGCTACCAGGTGGCCGACTAGGCGCCGGCCGCACCCGCCGCCGCCGGCGGGTTCAAGGATGTGATGCAGCCTAAAAAAAATCAGCGGCGGAAATACGTGTGGCTGGCGGCCGGCATGCTGGTCGTCGTCGCCTTCCTGGTCTGGCTGTATGCCTTTCTCCGGCCGACCACGTGGCGTTATTACACGGATGACCTGACCACCCGGCGGCTGGTCAAAGACGTCAAGCCGCGCTTTGTGCTCTGGAGAAAGGCCGCGCCCCTGGCGGACGCGATCAACACGCCGGCGGCGGATATCCAGGAGCCGGCGATCTCGCCCGACGGCACGAAGCTGGTGTTCATGCGCGGGTTGTCCGCGGGCAACGCGGACCTGTTCATCGCGCGCTGGGACGGCCAGGTCTGGGGCCAGCCCGAGCCGCTGCGGGCGCTGAACAGCAAGTTCAACGAGCGCTCACCGGCGTTCAGCCGCGACGGCCAGTATCTCTTTTTCTCCACCGATCGCCCCGGCGGCTTCGGCGGCTATGACCTCTGGGTGGCGCGCTGGGACGGCGCCGAGTACGCGTGGCCGGAGCCGCTGCCGATCCTGGTGAATTCCCCGTTCGACGACCTGGCGCCGCAGCCGTCGGCGGATGACCGGAAGCTGTACTTTTCGTCCAACCGGCCCCGGACGCTGCTGACCAAGGAGGACGATAAGCTGTCGCTGAAGGCGCTGCGCAAGAAATACGCCGCCTGCGATTACGACATCTACGCCGCGGATTGTTACCCGGTGGGCTACACGAACCGGGCGGTGGAGCGGGCGATGAGCCTGCTGTACTCCCTGCGGCAGGGCGCGCTGTCCGACCCGGCCGTCATGGAGAAGCTCGGCGGCAGCCCGGAGACGGAGGCGGCGGTGGACCGCGCACTGGCCTGGCTGGCGCAGAATCAGGAAACCAACGGTTGCTGGTCCATTGCCCGGCATGGCGGCGCGGCCGGCCATGACGTCGCCGCCACGTCCTTCGCGCTGCTGGCCTACTTCGGGCGCGGCGAGCGGCATGACCAGGCGTACAAGTACAAGGAAACCGTGGCGAAGGGCCTCCAGTGGCTGCGGTCGCAGCAGAACAAGTTGACCGGCGACTTGCGCGGGGCCAGCCCGGTGAACCAGGGCATGTACGATCATGGCCTCGGCACCCTGGCGCTGGCGGAAGCCTACGGGCTGACCAAGGACCCGGAGCTGCTCGAGGCCGCCCAGTCGGCGGTGTACTTCCTGGCGGATGCGCAGAGCGAGACCGAGGGCGGCTGGCGGTATATGCCGAAGAGTCCGGACACCGACCTGTCGGTTTCGGGTTGGATCATCATGGCGCTCAAGAGCGCCGAGCTGTCGGGCATCCACGTGTCGGCCGAGACCTACCACGGCGTGCGCAAGTTCCTGGCGTCAGTCAGCACCGGGACGCAGGGCGGCTTGTACAGCTACACGCCCAAGGGCGGCGCCAATTCGGCGGCCATGAATGCGACGGGCTTCTTCTGTAGCCAGTTGATGGGGCTTTCGGCCAACACGCCCCGGGCCTTCGAGACCGCCGGCTTCCTGACGAAAACCGGCCTGCTCCCCGACGACCTCTATTACCTTTACTATGGGACGTTGTCGGCCTACCAGCATCAGGGGCTCGCCTGGCGGGAGTGGAACAAGCAGTTGAAGGCGAAAGTCCTGCCCCTGCAGGAAGCGGACGGCAGTTGGAAGGCTGGTGGAAATTTTGGCGGACAGATGGGGCGCACGATCGGCACGGCCCTGATGGCGCTGTCGCTGCAGGCCCACTACCGGTATACGCCGCTGTACGGGCTGGGCTTCGAGCCGGCGGATCCGCCGCGGAAATTCTCCACGCTGAACGCCGATCAACTGCGGCCGGTGCCGGAGTACGACCGGGCCCGGCCGGTCGCCGAACTCAACTCGCCGAAAGACGACTTGTACGTGAGGGTTTCGCCCCACGGCGACTTCCTGTATTTGGCCTCCAACCGGGAGGGCGGTTACGGCGGTTTCGACCTGTACCGGTCGCGCATCAGCAAGGGCATCGAGCCGACCGAGAACATGGGGCCGGCCATCAACTCGGCCGCCAACGAAACTGCGCCCGCAGTTAACATGGCCGGCTTCCAGCTCGTGTTCAGCTCCAATCGCGGAACGAATGCGGCCCAATACACCCTGCAGCGTTCCACGTCCCGCGAGGTTTTCCAGCGCTACGCGTACATTCGGCCGGAGTGGAACTGGGTCTGGGACAACTACAAGCTGCCGCTCCTGATCGCCCTGGGCGCTTTTCTGGTGCTGATGTTCAGCGTCGCGCTCAACATCCGGGGACCCGCGCTGCGCACGTCACCGGTGAAGAAGAATCTTGAATAACGCATATTCCAACCAACGCCGTGGCGGTGCGGGCATCCGGAGGTGGCTGGTGCCGCTGCTGGCCTTGCTGACGCTGACGGGCGCCCTGTTGCACATGTTCCTGTCAATGCGGGAGACGGTGTGGTGCTACTTCACCGACGACGTTTCCATCCGCGAGAAAGCGCTGGACGTCAAGCCGCGCCTGATTGTCTGGGAGGAACCGTACGACATCCTGGGCGCGCCGGGCGCTTCCGTGCTGGCAGAGCGGCCGGCGTTCAGCCCGGACGGAGCCACGGTGATCTTCTCCGGCCTGCCGGGGGTGGTGACCAACGCCATTGTGGGCACCAACCTTGTGATCAACGCCAAGACCAACTCGCACCTGTACACCAGCACGTGGGATGGCCTGACCTGGAGCAAGCCGGCGATTATCGAGGCTCTGCGCGCGCCGGCCAACGACAAGGATCCGGCCCTGACGCGGGATGGGAAATACCTCTATTTCTCATCCGACCGGCCGGGCGGCCTCGGCGGCTATGACCTCTGGGTGGCGCGCTGGGATGGCGCGCAGTGGACCGGCGTCACAAACGCCGGCCCCGCCGTCAATACGGTGTATGACGAAACAGCGCCCGCCGAGTCGGCGGATGGCACGCGCCTGTACTTCGCGTCCAATCGGCCCCTGAGCGCGAATGAAATTCAGGCCCGGTCCGGGTTGGTCAGCAAGGCGGCGGCGGACCAGGGCTTCGATCTGTTCGCGGCGGATATCCGCTGGCCGGCCACGGCGACCAACGCGGCGACGAACCAGGTGGCCGGCCAGTCCGCTTCGCCGGCGTCGTCCGCAACTAATGCTGTAGCCGCGCTGGCGCCGCGGCCGGAATTCCGGCTGGCCGGCCGGGTGGACAACCTCAATTCGCCCGCGGACGACCGGCACATGTCCTTCACGCCGCGGAACGACTTTGTTTATTTCGATTCCAACCGCAAAGGCGGGGCCGGCGGGTTCGATCTCTACGGCGGCCGGGTGGTGCACGGGGGCTTCCTGCTGCCCAGGAATCTGGGCTTGGAACTCAACAGCCCGGCGGACGATCTGGCGCCGGCGGTGCGGATGGAAGGATTCGATCTGCTCTTCTGCTCCCGCCGCTGTGTGGATGGGACCTTCAACCTGTACGAAACGACGGCACGCGAGGTGGTCAGCCGCCTCGACCTGTCACGGCTGGACGCGCTGTTCGAGCGGCTGCTCCAGGCCAAGTGGTGGATCCTGGCGTTCATCCTGGCGCTGCTCCTGCTGATTTACCTGCTCAAGCACTACCGGGACCTGACCAGCCTGTTCCACAAGTGCCTGATGGCCTCGGCGATCATTCACGTGCTGGCGCTCCTGCTGGTGGCGTTCTGGAAGATCGGCTCCCACATGGCGGATAAAGAAATCCCCGCGAACACGGTGGAGGTGGCCGTCAATGTGGATTCGATGGCCGGCGAGAAACTGGCGCAGGAACTGGCGGAGAACGTGATCGGGCGCGGCGGCGGCGGCGGGGGCGGGGGCGACGGCACGCCGCAGGCCGGCTCGGAGATCACGGTGGTGGCCCGGCAGGCTGACAAATACCTGCCGCTGCCGGACTTTCATCCGCAGCAGTCGGAGCGCGGTGTCATGACCGTGGGGCGCAGCACGGCGCAACTGGTCGTGCTGGAGAATGCGCCGTCGCGGGCCCAGGAAAGCTCGGGCGGCAGCGACGCCCGGCCGCCGGTCAGCAGCGCAAAGGAAGCGCCCAAGGTCGCCCCGCAACTGGATGTACTGCCGGAGGTTGAGCCGCCGCGCGTGGACGTCGTGATGGAGAACAAGGCGCCGAGCACGGCGCTGAAGGTGACGGCCGAAGATCTAGCCTTCCAGCCGCTCATGAACGTGCCGACGGTCTCCACGGCGCGCGTGAATTACGTGGTGGGCACCGGCGTGGTCTCGAGCGTGAGCCCGGTCAATCTGACGCTGGGCGTGGCGGACGTGGCGGTCGTGACGAATCTGGGCAGCAGTGAAAAAGCCTCGCTGGCGGTGGGCGCGGCGGCGGGCACCGGCAGCCTGGATACGTTGGACACCGGGGGCAGCGTGGCCGTGCTGTCCCGCGGCGGCGATGCCTCGACCGGTCCGCGCGCGCTGAGCGGGCTGGGCGAAATCCTGACCGCCCGGCTGGCTTCAATGGGGACCGGCAGCGGGCGGGGCCCGGGCACGGGTCCTGACCTGGGCACCGGCAGCGGCGGCGGCATGGGCAGCGGCCATGGCACCGGGGTGGGGAGCGGCAGCGGCTCCGGCTTTGGAGACGGCACGGGTAGCGGGATGGGGAGCGGCGCGCCGGACAAGCTGGAAGTGCCGGACAGCTTTGGCGCCAAGATGTCGCCCTACGCCTTGCGCAAAGGCGGCGGCCGCGGCTTGGTCGAGGGGCTGGGCGGCAGCAAGGAAACGGAGACGGCGGTCAACAAGGCGCTGGAGTGGCTGGCGCGGCACCAGGAGCCTGATGGCCATTGGTCTATTCAGAAATATGGCGGCCAGGGCGGTCATGATCATGCCGCCTCGGGCCTCGCGCTGTTATGCTTCCTGGGCTCGGGCGCGAAACCGACAGAATCCGGGCCGTATCAGGCGGTGACGGCCAACGCGATCACGTGGTTGAGCAAACAGGTCAAGCCGGACGGCGACGCGCGGGGCGTGGATATGTACGACCATGGCATCGCCGCCATCGCGCTGGCCGAAGCCTTTGCGCTCACCAAAGACCCGGCGCTGGGCACGGTGGTCAGCAATGCGGTGAACTTCATTCTGCGCGCCCAGAATCCGACCACCGGGGGCTGGCGTTATCAGCCGGGCCAGCCCGGCGACACGTCCGTGGTCGGCTGGCAATTGATGGCGCTGATGAGCGCGCGCACGGTCGGCCTCGACATCCCGCAGGCGACGGTGGACCGGGCGGACCGATGGCTGACGGCGGTGGGCGGCGGCGAGCACGGCGGCCTGTATGGCTATGAAAACAAGAATGCCTCGCCGAGCATGGTGGCCGAGGGCATGTTCTGCCGCCAGATCATGGGGTTCCAGCCGGAGGATGCCCGGATGGTGGAAGCGGCGGGCTACTTGCTCAACGCGCTGCCGCCGGAGAATCCGAACGTGGACTTCTACTACCTCTACTACGGAACGCTGGCGATGAACCAGCACCGGGGTCCGGCTTGGGAAGCCTGGAACGAGCGGCTGAAGCTCGTCCTGCCCCCGCTGCAGGCCACCGCCGGCGACGAAGCCGGCAGTTGGGCGCCGAGCGGACAGCACGGGGGCGCCATGGGCCGCGTCGTGTCCACGGCGCTGGCGACGCTGTCGCTGGAAGTCTATTACCGCTACCTGCCGTTCGCCTTCGCCAGGGGCTTGTCCGTGACGCCCGCGGCGCAGGCCACCAACGCGCCACCCGCCAGCTCCAACCAGCCCGCGCCGCTGCGCTCGAAATAATTTCACCACGTCCGCCAGCATGACCACCCTGGTCGCCCGGCCATGAAGTCAGCGTCCGAGCCGACCCCCCCCCGCAAGGGGACCCTCACATTTCACTATCCGGCCGGATAGTGGAATGTGAGGGTGGTCGGAGCGGAACGTGTCAACGTTCCGGCCGATTCTCGTTCAGCATACCGCGGCATCGTCGCCGGAATACATGCGCTTTGGCTCCCTTGGGAAGCAGTGGAACGCGGCCGCCGGCGCATTTCAACATATAACAAAAATCTATCCGGCCGGATAGATTTTTGTTATATTGCCACCGCCATGCAGACTATTCGGAAAAGCGCCTTCACCCTGAACGAGTTGATGGTGGTGATTTCGGTCCTTGCGGTTTTTTTGGCGATCTTCCTGCCCATGTTCAGTTCGGAACCCCACTCGAAGGGTCCGATGACCGGCGTGCTCAGCAATGGGCGCAGTATATATCTGGCCGCGTTCGGCATGGCCTGGGAGGGTCAGGATTCCTCAGTGTACCCAGCCCTTCCAACCAACGGCACCGCCAGCTCGACCGCCTATTTCAATAACCTCATGGCTCGCGGGGTGTTGAATGTGAAGGCTGATTTCTTTGCAGGACCAGGCATGCGGGCTTCCCCTGGTACCAATCTCGTAGCTTCCGGCAATGCTTGGAACGTGACCTTGGGCTTCAATGAAAGGACCATGGATGGAACGCCGTTCCTCTTCACCCGGAACCTGGCGCTCAGCGCCTTGCCGGGCGCGACGTGCAACACGCCTTTGACGAATGATGGCTCTGGGCTCTCCTTTGCCCTGAAGGGCCTGTGCGTGGTGGCCAAAGGCGGCTCGGCGCACATCCTCAAGCCCAGCCAGATCGTTACCAATTTCACCTCGTCCGCCAGCATGACCAATCTGGTCGCCAGGCCCTGACGCTGGCGGCAAGTGCTCTGCGCCAACAACCTGAGAAATCCTTCTACGTTCTTTTGCATTGATTCTTGTGCCGTACCATGTCATAGCTTCACGAAATAATCTGTGATTTTCGTGGCAGTAACAACCATCGGAAGGAAGACTTCATCATCATGAAAAGACGCACATTCCTCAAGTCGGCAGCGCTGGCGACCTGCGCGTTTCAAATCGCGCCCCGGTCCATCCTGGGCGGCGAGGGCAACACCCCGCCCAGCCGCAAGCTGAATCTCGCGGTGATTGGCTGTGGCGGCCAGGGCGGCGGCGACCTGGGCAACATGGCGGACGAGAACATTGTGGCGCTGTGCGACGTGGACGACCGGAGCGCGGCCGGCAGCTTCAAACGTTTCCCGCAGGCCAAGCGCTTCAAGGATTTCCGCAAGATGTTCGACGCGATGAGCAAGCAGATTGACTGCGTGCTCGTCGGCACGCCGGACCATACGCACGCCATCGCCGCCCTGGCGGCCATGCGGCACGGCAAGCACGTCTTTTGCGAGAAGCCGCTCGCGCATTCCGTGGCGGAATTGCGCGCAATGCGGAAGGAGGCGCGGGACCGGAAACTCATCACCCAGGTCGGCAATCAGGGTCATTCCTTCGATACGATCCGTGTCTTTTGCGAATGGATCTGGGACGGCGCGATTGGAAACGTGACCGAGATTCATGCCGGCTGCGGCGCGATGCGCGACACCTATTGCCGGATCGACAAGCTGGCCAATGTGCGCAAGGAGCAGCCGCCGGTGCCGGCCGAACTGGACTGGGAACTTTGGCAGGGTCCCGTGGCCCATCGGCCCTACCATCCCGACTACCTGCCGTGGAACTGGCGCGGCTGGCTGCCGTACGGCGGCGGCGCGTTCGGCGACTGGGTGTGCCACGTGGTGGATCCCGTCTTCTGGGCGCTGGACCTCGACATGCCCACCAGCGTGCAGGCCGAGATCGAAGGCTACGATCGCAAAGAGAACGCGGACTGCTATCCCGCCGGCTGCAAGGTCACGTTCGAATTCCCCGCCAAGGGCCAGCGCGGCCCGGTCAAGCTGATCTGGTTCGACGGGGTGAAGCCCATCCCGCGCCCGGAAGAACTGGAAGCGGGCCAAAACGTGGAGGAAACCGGCGCGGTGGTGATCGGCGACCGCGGCAAGATCATGTACGGCTCGCATGGCGCGGGCGGCGTGCGCATCATCCCCGAGGAGAAGATGAAGGCCTACAAGCGGCCGGAACAGAAGATCGAGCGCTGCCGGGCGGGGCACTACAAGGAATGGCTCAACGCGGTTCGTGACGGTAAACAGTCCAACTCGCCGTTCGAATACGGCGGACGCCTGAGCGAGATCGGCTTGCTCGGCGTCGCCGCGATCCGCACGGGCAGCGAAAAACTTCTGTACGATGCACAGGCGGTCCGCTTCACCAACAGTGCGGAGGCCACCAAGCTCCTCCATCCGCAGTTTCACAACGGCTGGAGCCTGGCCTGACCGCCGGCTGGCAGCACTGACCGTCGCCGTCCGCGGCACCGTGATCGCCCGACGGCGCGCCGACGACATCACGCTGCTGGGGGCTCAACGACCCCCGGGCGTGGCGCGCAGGTTTACCTGACCGGGCGACGGTACGACCCGGTGCGCGCCGGAATCATTCAGGACGTGATCGTGCCGGACACGTTCGAACCCGCCGTCTTGAACCTGGAGTCTTGAAAGACAACGGAATCCAATCCCGCAGGGATTGGACAGGAACGGAGATCAGCAGTAACCTTAACAAAATTCGCAGACTGACCAGTGCGGGTATGCAAAACATGGCTCCGGTCACCAGGTCAAATGTCGCGATATGAATTAACCTTGAATGCAGTGAGCTCGAACAACCACTTTGCCCTGCATCTGCGGACCTTGACCTGCGCCGTTATCGTTGCGGCCGTGCGTGGATCGCGCTTTATCGCCTTGGCGCTGGTGCTGTCGGCCTGCACGGGCCCGGGCGCCGCGCGGGCAGCCCGAACGCAAGTCCTGCACGGTCACGTGCCGGCGGCGGTGGCGCAATTGCCGGCGGTGGGCCGCCTGGCCGGTACCAATCACCTGCGGCTGGCCCTCGGGTTGCCGTTGCGGAACACGGAACAATTGAATAAATTGCTCCGGGAAATCTACGATCCGACCAGCCCCAATTTCCAGCACTATCTGACGCCGGCGCAGTTTGCCGACCTGTTCGGCCCGAACGAAGCGGATTATCGGGCCCTCATGAAATTTGCACGGGCCAATGGTTTCACGGTGACTGCGACGCACCTGAATCGCGCGGTGCTATCGGTGAGCGGCAGCGTGGCGGACATCGAGCAAACGTTCCATGTGACCATGCACGTCTACAACCATCCGACCGAGGCGCGCACCTTTTATGCGCCAGCCGCGGAACCTTCGCTCGATGCGCCGGTGACCGTGCTGCACATCAGCGGGCTGGACAACTATGCGCTGCCGCGTCCGCGTCACCGGGTCGCGCCCCTGAGTCGCGTAGTGAAGATCGCGCCCAAGGCCGGTTCGGGTCCCAGCGGTTCCTACCGCGGCAACGATTTTCGCGCGGCATACGTGCCGGGCACGACCCTGACTGGCGCCGGCCAGAATGTCGGGTTACTGCAGTTCGATGGCTACTACAGCAACGACATCGCGAGCTACATCACCCAAGCCGGGATTTCCACGAGCGTGATCCTGACGAATGTGGCGGTCGACGGCGGCATCAGTAGGCCCGGCGACGGCAATGGCGAGGTTTGTTTGGACATCGAGATGGCGATCGCGATGGCCCCGGGGCTCGCCAAAATTTTCGTGTACGAAGCGCCCAACCCCAGCCCGTGGGTAGACTTGCTCAGCCAGATGGCCAACGACAACGTCGCCAAGCAGCTCAGTTGCTCGTGGGGCGGGGGCGGCCCGGACGCATCTGCGGAACAGATTTTCAAACAGATGGCCGCGCAAGGCCAATCCTTCTTCAGCGCCTCCGGCGATTCCGATTCCTTTGTTGGGACCAGCAATTTCACCGGTTTCCCGGGTGATAGCACCAATATCACCCAGGTGGGCGGGACGGTTTTGACGACCACCGGCCCCGTCGGAGCCTACGTATCCGAGACGGTTTGGAACGATCAAATCCCAAACCCCAACGGCGGCTATTGGGGCAGCAGCGGCGGCATAAGTGCCAACTATCCCATTCCAGCCTACCAGCAGGGCCTCAGCATGACCGCCAATCTGGGCTCCACCACCATGCGCAACGTGCCCGACGTTGCCCTGACCGCCGACAACATCTGGGTGACATACGACAACGGCAACAGCGGTATCTTCGGCGGCACCAGTTGCGCCGCGCCGCTGTGGGCCGGCTTCACGGCGCTCGTCAACCAGCAAGCCGCCGCCAGCAGTTTGGCGCCGGTCGGCTTCCTGAATCCCGCCCTGTACACCATCGGCAAAAGCGCCGCCTACACCAACCACTTCCACGACATCACCACCGGCGACAACACGTGGCCGACCTTCCCCACCCAGTTCTATGCGGTGACCGGTTACGACCTCTGCACCGGCTGGGGTACACCCAGGGGGACGAATCTGATCAACCGGTTGGCGCCCAGCGGGCCCAACCTGGCCCTGAGCGGCACCACGCTGCTGGCCGAAGGTTGTTCGCCGACCAACGGCGTCATTGATCCCGGCGAGACAGTCGTCGTCGCGTTTACCCTGACGAACAGCGGCAGCCTGGCCACCGCCAACCTGGTGGCCAGCCTGCTTGCCACCAACGGCGTGACGGCGCCCGGCGCCCCGCGGGTCTACGGGGTGGTGGCCCCCGGCGCGTCGGCGGCACAGTCCTTCACCTTCACCGCCACCGGAACGTGTGGCGGCCGGATCATCGCGACGCTGCAATTGCAGGACGGAACCACCAATTATGGAACGGTCGCCTGCACGCTCCCGCTCGGCCGGAGCGTAACCCGCTTGACGGAGAGTTTTGATGCGGTCACGGCGCCGGCCTTGCCCGCTGTCTGGGTAACCTCGGCCTCCGGGGCCCAGTCGAACTGGGTCACCTCCGCCGCGTCGGCGGACACCGCGCCCAATGCGGCCTGCGCGTCCAACGCGGCCGCCGCGGGCGTCAACGAGTTGGAATCGCCGTTCATTTGGATCTCCGGGCCCGCGGCGGTGCTCGCCTTCCGGCAGCGTTATCACTTCATGGCCAGTTCGACCAACAGCGCGGTGGGCTACGATGGCGGAGTGCTGGAAATCAGTATGGGTGACGGCGCCTACACCGACATCGTGGCCGCCGCCGGGACCTGGATCAGCGGCGGCTACAACGCCACGCTCAGCACCAACTTCGATAATCCCCTGGCCGGCCGGCCGGCGTGGAGCGGGGATTCGGGCGGCTACCTCACCACCGCGGTGAACCTGCCGGCGGCAGCGGCGAACCAGTTCGTGAAACTGCGCTGGCGCGGTGGCACCGGCAGTGCGCCGTCCGCGCCCGCCGCCGCGCCTTCGGTCTCGTCGAATGTGCTGGTCTTCTGGAGCTTCGACCTGGCCACCAATCTCGCCGAGACGGTCGCCGCCGGGCTCGCGGTAACGCCGCTCACGGCCAGCAACGTCACCGGCGAAATACAGTTCACCCGTGGCAACCCCGATCCCGCCATTTCGGTCTCGGGCTTCACCACGGCAGCGGGGCCGCCCACGACCAATTACAGTTGCTATGCGTTCACCTTGACGATATCCAACGGCTACCAGGTCAGTCTCGCCGGCCTGAGCTTTGACGATCAGGCCCCTGACATGGGCCCGGCAAACTACAGCGTTCAGATCAGTCGCCAGGCGGATTTTTCAACGGTCATCTACGACAGCGGGGCCCAAGCCACGCACGCCAGTTTCAGCAACACGCCGATGTCCAGCCTGGTTTTGACCAATGCCGGTCTGACCGGCACGGTGTATTTCCGCCTCTATGGTTATGGCGCGGGCCGCGCCGATACCTGGCAACTCGACAACGTGGAACTGCTGGGCAACGTCAGCTCCGCCGGCCCCGGCGGCTGGTCCCTCGATACGGTGACCGTCACCGAACCGGTCTGCTGCCCGGAGGCGGTCAGCCCGCTGACGTTTCAGAACTGGCAGATCCTCTACTTCGGCAGCACCACCACCACCATAGCGGCACCGGACGCCGATGCGGATGGCACAGGCCAGAACAATTACTTCAAATACGTGGCCGGCTTGGATCCGACCAACCCCGCCTCGGTGTTTTGGTTGCAAATCACCAAGGACGTCAACTTCCCGACACTGATCTTCTGGCCCTGGGTGAGCAATCGCAGCTACACGCTGCAGTACCGGACCGATCTGGCCCAGGGCCAGTGGGCGCCGCTCACGGGCTATGCCGATCCCGTCACCAACGGCGATCAAATCAGCATCACGGACACGAACCCGGTGGCGCCGCAGAAGTTTTACCGTCTCCACATTACGCTGCCCTGAGGCCGCCGGTTCCGGCGCGCCGCGGTCCAGGCCCTATCCGGACGAGACGTCAAACCGGCACGCAGGTTCCCATCTGCAGCGCCTCGGCCTTGGCCAGCGCATAATCGGCGGCGACCAGATCCTGGATGGCCAGACCCACGGACTTGAAGAGCGTCACCTCGTCGTGGTCCCGGCGCCCCTGTTTCCGGCCGGCGATGATTTCGCCCAGCTCGGCTTGAATGTGGTGCGCGGTGATGAGCCCATCCTTCCGCGGCATGATCAGATCGCCGGCCTCCTCCCAGGCGGACGCCGTCTGATCCACGACGACGGTCGCCCGGACCACCGTTGCGGCCGGAATCTCGCGCACGTACGGCTTGTAGGATCCGACCGCGTTGATGTGCGCCCCCGGCGGCAGTTCGTGGTCCGAAAAAACCGGCGTGGTCGAAGTGGTCGCGGTGCAGACCACCTCGGCGCCGTCCAGGGCCGCGGCCGGGGTGGCCACGGCCGTGGCCGAAATCTTCAGCGTCGTGCGCGCCTCCTCCGCGAAGGCTTCGGCACGGGCGCGGTCCACGTCGAAAATCCGGGCCGTGCGGATCGGCCGGACCGCGCAGACGGCCTCGAGTTGTGTCCAGGCCTGAATGCCGGCCCCGAAAATGGCCACGCGGCTGGCATCCGGCCGCGCCAGCAGGTCCGTCGCCACTCCCGATGCGCCGCCGGTGCGCAACGCAGTCAGCGTGGTGCCGTCCATGATGGCGATCGGACTGCCCGTTTGCGCGTCAAAGATCATCACCAGGGCTTGGATGAAGGGCAAACCAAGCGCCCGGTTGTCTTCGAAGAGCGTGATCACCTTCAGCCCGAGCCGGCGCGCCGCGGGGCTGTAGGCGGGCATGAACAACACGTCGCCTTTGTGCTCGGGGATGGCAATGTTCACGCGGGGCGGGACGACGGCCAGGCATTCGGACAATTCGCGGAAGGCGGCCCGCATGGCGGCGATGGCCTCCGGCATGGGCAGCGCCTGGCGCACATCCGCCGCCGCCAGGAAGCGCAAGGTTCGTTCGGTTTTCATGGGGCTGCTGTTGGGCGTTGAACAAAATCGCTCACGGTAAACTGGGCCAGCAGATCCTCGCAGCGGTGCAGCGTTGCCGAGCGCTGGAGCTTCAACGGTGTGAAATAGAAGCACAGTTGTTCGAACGGGAAGCGCTTCACAAATTATCAAAGTTGCGGACTAATCCGCGTCTTCGGGTATCTTCCGGTAAAGGGTAGCAAGGCTGATTTTCAAGGCCTTGGCGGCCTTTTCCTTGTCGCCGCCTTTAGCGGCGATAACCATGGCCAAGTACTCCTTTTCCTTCTTGCGCAGGAAGGTCTTCAGCGACTTGCCGCGAAATTCATCCATGGACGCCGCTTTGTGTCCCGCCTGGGGGCCGAGATTGGCGACCGCATTCACGATCTTGGCCGGCAGGACATCCTTGGTAATCCGGCCCTCCCGGGCAAAGGCGAGCGCATGCCGGATGGCGTTTTCCAACTCGCGCACGTTGCCGGGCCATGGGTATTGTTCCATGATGAGTTGGGCCTCTGGATCGAACAGCGGCAACTGCTTCTTGTCCCCCAACTCCCGCCGCAAAACATGCTGGATCATTGGCAGGATGTCCTCGGGCCGCTCGCGCAGTGGAGGGATTTCGATGCTAATGACGCTGAACCGGTAATACAAATCCTCCCGCAGCCTACCCTGTTCAATCAACTGTTCAAGTCGGTCATTGGTTGCCGCGAGCACACGGACGTTGATCGGAACGTTTTCCGTGCTGCCCACGCGCCGGATCTCCTTGTCCTGCAGCACTCGCAGCAGCTTGGCCTGGATGGACATCGGCATCGAGCCGATTTCATCCAGAAAAATCGTCCCGCCGTTGGCGGCCTCGAACAGCCCCTCCTTGTGGCTTGTCGCGCCGGTGAACGCGCCCTTGACGTGGCCGAACATTTCCGACTCCAGCAGCGGCTCCGGCAGGGCGGCGCAATTGATCGGCAGGAAGTTTTTCATTTTCCGCGCGCTGTGGGCGTGGATCGCCTTGGCCACCAGCTCCTTGCCCGTTCCACTTTCGCCCAGCACCAGCACCGTCGTGTCCGTGGGCGCGACCTGCGCGATCATCTCGCACACCTTGCGCATGCCCGGACTTTCGGCCACGATGTTTTCAAACCGATAGCGCTCCGTCAGTTGCCGCTTGAGCTCCCGGTTTTCGCCCTCCAGGTGGTAATACTGCAGCGCCCGCTGAACCGTGATAAGCAGTTCATCCACCTTGAACGGCTTGGTGACGTAATCGAACGCGCCTTCCTTCATGGCTTCCACGGCTGTTTCCACGGTGCCATAGGCGGTCAAAATGATCGCCGCCATGTTGGGGTTCATCTTCCGGGCCTGTTTCAACAGTTGCATGCCATCCATGCCGCCCATGCGGATGTCCGAAATGATCAGGTCATAGGCGTCCTGCTGTAGCAGCGCGATGGCTGTTTCGCCGCTGCGGGCCGGGGTGACGTCATAGTTGTGGGCCTTGAGCAGGGTGGTCAGCACGCTCAGAATGCTCGGCTCGTCGTCAACGACCAATACGCGGGGCATAAGACTCCTCTTGGTTTATGCTGCAAAGTCTTTCTGAGGGGCAAGTCTATCCCGGGATTCTCACTTTGGCAAGAATGATTGCATCTTCAGTCTTGACCGTCTCGCGGCCCGTCCCTAATGTTCCGCCATGTTCGCCATGCATCCAGGCTTGCGGTGCGGAACGGTCGGCGCGCTGTTGCTGTGTGCGGCGTGCGGCCTGAACGCCGGTGCCGCCGCGGCACCGTATACCGAAGCCCAGCCTGCGCACGGCTGGAATATATTCCGGCTTCGGCCGGCCAAGGCCAATCCCGCCGAGCAACTGGCTTATGCCCGTCAATTGCAGCAGGCCGGTCGGAGCCGCGCGGCGATCCGGCAACTGCGCGCGCTGGTCAGCACCTGGCCTTCCGCGCCGGAGGCGGCGGAAGCGCAATTCACGTATGCGCGCCTGCTGGAGGAACGGCAGGACTGGTCATCGGCCTTTGAAGAATACACCTATCTGATCGAGCACTATGCCGGGGCCTTCCCCTACAGCGAAGTCCTCGACCGGCAGTTTAACATCGCCAAGCTGATCATGAACCGGCGCAAGGCGCGCTTTCTCTTCTTCCCCGGTTTTTTTTCGCCGGAACGGGCCATCCCCCTCTTCGAAAAAATTGTCGCGCACGGCCCGGAATGGAGCCGGTCCGATGAAGCCCAGCACCTGATCGGCCGGGCCTATGAGCTCAGCCAGCAATACGAACTGGCCGTCGTGGCTTACGCCTCCATCCAGGTGCGCTATCCCAACAGTCCCTTCGCCGAACAGGCCGCCCTGGCTCGCGCCGTGTGCCTCGACCACCTCGCGCGGGAAGCGCCCCATAACGAAGCCGCCTTGGAGGAGGCCTGGAGTGCGGCGGCGCAGTTCGTGCAGCGCTATCCCCAATCCGACCAGGCTCCCGTCGCCGTCAAACTCCGCGACGATCTCTACCGCCGCCGGGCGCAGATCGCTTTCAACCGCGCGACCTTCTATGACCGGACGGCCCGCCAACCCCGGGCCGCTCTGATGGAATATCAGGACTTTATCCGGCTCTTCCCGCAGTCCGAATGGACGGCCCAGGCCCGGCAGCGCGTGGAGGCGCTCAGTCCGTACAAGGAGAAAACCGATGGCTACCCCAAGAAAGACGCCTAACCTCCTGCTGGCCGCGCTCCTGCCGGCGCTCGGCCTGCTCGTTCTGCCCGGTTGCGTGGGCTACCGGCTCGGCTCCATGCTCCCGCCGGATATCAAGACTATCCACGTCCCCACGTTCATCAATCAAAGCGGCGAGCCCCAGATTGAGCTCCAGGCCACCCGCTCCGCCATCGAGGAGATCCAGCGCGACGGCTCCTTGAAAATTGCCGCCGAGAACCAGGCCGACGCCATCCTGCAGGTCAAACTGACCCAATACCGGCTGTCGCCCCTCGTTTACAATGCCCAGAACAAAACCGCCGCGACCGAATACCGCCTCACCTTGCAGGCCGCCATCGTCCTCACCCGCCGTAGCGATAACAAGGTCATTGTCGAAAATCCGCGCTGCAACGGCGAGTCCACCTTCCCTGTCGTTGGCGACATGTCCTCCTCCAAACGCTTCGGTCTGCCCAAGGCCGCGGCCGATCTCGCGCATGACATTGTTCAGAAGGTCACCGAAGTCTGGTGACCGGCCCTGCGCTGGCGTTTCTCCAGGCTTGCCGGTGCGGCAGCAAAACGGGTATATATCGGGTGTAAGGTAGCGTTCGGCGCAGGGGAGGTGTTATGGGCTTGGAAGGCTTGGCGGTAGTGCTCGGCATCCTGGCGTTCATTACGCTGGCCATCCTGCCCATCGTCACGTTCATCCTGTTGCTGAATGTGCGCCGGGACCAGAACCGACAAGACGCGCAGTTGACACGACTCCTGGACCGCACCGCGCCGACTCCGTCGCCGGCGCGGGAAGCGCCCCCCGCCGCCGCGCCGGCGGCTGTCAACGCACCGCCGCCCCCCGCGCCCCGGCCCGCGCACGTGCCCTGCGATCTGCCGCCGGTTGTGCCGGCGCCCGTGCCTGAGCCGCTGGCGGCTGAACCGCCTGCCCCCGAACCGCCGCCGATCCCACGCCCGCCGCCGGAGCCCGGCGCGTTTGAAGTCAAGGCGCAGCAGATGCTGCGGCGGATTTGGAACTGGATCGTCATCGGCGAGGAATACCGGACCGCGGGCTCATCGTGGGAATTCGCCGTCGCGACCAATTGGCTGCTGCGGCTGGGCATCGTGATCGGCGTCATCGGCATCGGCTTTTTTCTCAAGTATTCCATCGAACACGGCTGGCTCGGGCCGCAGGCGCGCGTCACGCTCAGCGTCGTCACCGGGCTGGCCATGCTGGCCGGCGGCGTGCGCCTGCTGGGCCGGCCCTACCAGTTGCTGGGGCAGGGCCTCATGGGCGGCGGCCTGGCCACGCTCTACTTCAGCCTGTATGCCGCCTGCAACTTCTACCACTTGCTGGGCGTGTGGCCGGCGTTTGCGCTGATGGCGCTGGTCACGCTCAGCGCCGGTGTGCTGGCCGTGCGGTTCAACACGCTGCTGATGGCCGTGCTCGGCATTCTCGGCGGCTACGGCACGCCGCTCATGCTCAACACGGGCGTGAAGAATTTTCCCGGTCTGTTCGGTTACCTGCTCCTGTTGGGCCTGGGCCTCCTCGGCGTTTCCCGCTGCCGGCCGTGGCCGCTACTGAATTACCTGGGCATGCTGCTGACGTACGGCCTGGCGGGCGCCGCGATCCACCAGCACTACGTGGCGGCCGACTGCGGCGTGGTGCTCGGCTTCCTGGTCGCGTTCTTCCTGCTCTTTGCCGCCGTGCTGATCCTGCGCCACATCGTGGAGCGGGAAAAAATCACGCTGTTGGAGCTGCTGGGCAGCCTTGCGCACACGGTGATCTTCTTCGGCCTCGCCGACCGCGTCATCACGCTGGCGTACCCCGAAAAATTCGCCGCGCTGCTCACGCTGGCGCTGGCGGCCTTTTACCTCGCGCTGGCCGGCTGGCTGCTGGCGCGCCGCCAGCAGGACCGCGGGCTGCTGTGCCTGTTCCTGGCGCTCGCGGCGCTGTTCCTGGCGCTGACGCCGCCACTGGCGGTTTCGCGGCAGTGGATCACCGCGAGCTGGGCGCTGCAGGGCCTCATCATGCTGTGGTTGGCCGGCAAGCTCGACAGCCGCTTCCTGGGCCTGCTGGCCAGCGCCGCCTATCTGCTCGCGGCGGCCCGGCTGGCGTTCTATGACTTTGACCGCCAGTTCTCCGCGGCGCTGCCGCCGACCCTGGCGTGGCCGGATTATCTGCGCATTCTCGGCGAGCGCCTGGTGGCGATGGGTGTGCCGATCGCGTCCCTCGGTGGCGCCTGGCGGCTGCTGCGCCGGCCGCCGCCCAAGGGTGGCTGGGCCGTGACGCGCGCCAATGACCTCGCTTTTGCGGCATGGCCGCCGGTCGCCGCGGGCATCTTCGCCACCCTCGCCGTGGCGCTGCTGTTCGTCTATGCCCAGTTCGAGCTGCACCGCACGTGTGGCTTCTTCGCCGCTACGCTGGCCGTGCCCGCCATGACGCTGGCCTGGTTCGCGCTCGGTTTCTTCCTGCTGACCCTCGTGCAGCGGCGCGATGCGGTCTGGGCGCAGGTGCTGCTGGCCATCGCGGGCCTCGGCATGCTGGGCAAGGTGCTCGCGGTGGATCTGGACGAGTGGAGCCTGAGCACGGCGACTTGGATGTACGGTTCGCCCTATACCGCCGACCTCGCCCTCATCCGCCTGCTGGATTTCGCGCTCTGTCTCGGCCTGCTCACGGTGGTGTTTGCCGGCCTGCGCCGCCGGCCGGCGTCGCGGGTGGTCGGGCTCGTGGCCGGCTACCTGGCGCTGGCGCTGCTGTTCCTCTACCTGACGCTGGAGCTTAACAGCCTGCTGGCGCATTTCCTGCCGGAGGCCGCATCCGGCGGCATCACGGTGCTGTGGGCCGCCTACGCGTTGACACTGCTGCTGTTCGGTCTGCTGAAAACTGTGCCGGGCCTGCGTTATGCCGGCCTGGCGCTCTTCGCCGTGGTGGTCGCCAAGGTATTCTTCTCCGATCTGGCGAATCTCGACCCGCTGTACCGGATCATCGCCTTCATCGTGCTGGGGGTGATCCTGCTGGTGGCCGCGGCGATCTACCTCAAGTTCCGGCAGCGCTTCCAGCCCGCGCCGCCGCCGCCGGGAGACTTGCCATGAAACGTTGCCTTGTCCTCGGGGCGCTGCTGGCCCCGGCGCTCGCGCTGGCCGCGCCGGCGCCCACCGCCTTCCGCTGGTCGCGCCCGCTGGATGGGCCGGCGCCGGCGCAGACCACGGTGGCCGCCGTGCCGCTGGACGAGGGCGTCTACGCCGCCACCGCGGACGATTATCGCGACCTGCGCCTCGTCAACGAGGCCGGGCTGGAATTGCCCCGCGCGCTGGAGAAACAGGTCGTGGTGCGCCGGCAAACCGTGCGGCGTCCGGTGGCCGCGCAGTTGCTGGCCCTCACGGAATTGCCGGATAACCGCCTCGAGGCGGAGTTCGCGCTGACCGACACGAATGCCTTCGCGGTCGGCTTCAACGTCCAGACGCCGCTGCGGGATTTCCAGCACGGTGTCAAGGTCGAAGGCCGCGCCGACGGGGCGGACTGGACCACGCTGGTGGCCGAGGCGCCGCTCTTCGACTACACCCGCTACATGGACCTGCGCCAGCTCGAAGTATCCATGCCCACCAATGCCTGCCGCCGCTTCCGGCTGACGATCGGCAACGTCACGGCGGAGCAAGCCCAGCCGTGGACGCGCCTGATGCAGCAGACCGGCGGGCGCGACGGCCGGATCGAAACGCGCACCGTGGATCTGCAGCGCCAGACCTTTCGCGTGGACCGCGTCGCGTTCTGGCGCCTGGAGAGCGTGGACGGCGCCGTGGAAGCGGCGCGCGCCGAAGGGCCGCTCAAGAACTTCAGCGTTGCGCGCGATCCGAAGGAGCACGCGACCATCGTCACGCTGGACGCCGGCCGGCGGCCGCTGAACCGGCTGACCCTGGACGTCGCGGAAAGCAATTTCAGCCGGCCGGTCATGCTGCAATTGCCCGTGGTGCGCAACGGCGTGGAGGGTTGGGCGGACGTGGCCGGCGGCCGGCTCCTCCACATCGTGTTACCGGGCTATGCCCGGCGCGAACTCGCGCTTGAGATCTCCGAACAACGTCTCGGCCGCGCGCGGCTGGTGCTGCGCGATGGCGACAACCCGCCGCTCACCATCCGGGGCGTCAGCGGGTCCGGGCCGGTCTATCGCCTGCTGTTCCTCGCGGAGCCGGGCCGTCGCTACCGGCTGCGCTATGGCGCGGCGGCGTGCGCCGCGCCGAGCTACGACCTCGACAGCGTCCTTGCGCCGGCGCGACGCGGCCTGCGGCCGGCGGCCTGGCAGCTCGGCGCGCCGGTGGAAAACACGGACTATCGCGCCGCGCCGGCGTCCCGGTGGAACTGGTTGAACAGTTCGTGGGCCTTCGGCGGGGCCCTCGTGCTGATGCTGCTGGTGCTGGGCTTCTTGCTCTTCCGCGCCGCCCGGCATATTGACCGCCTCCCGCCGGCCTAGCTGCGGACGAAGCCGGTCAGTCTGTCTGCGTGCGGTCGCCAAAGTGGCGCGTGATTGCCTGGACGCGCAGCGGACCGGAGCGTGGCCCTGGTCGGAAGAATGGGCGGTTTCGCCATCCGGTTTTCTCCGGACTTGGCAAGAGCGCTCCGGGGACTTAAGCTGCGTCCATGCGAAAGCCTTCGCTCTGGATGGTGGGTGATGCGCAGATGCTGGCGGAATTGCTGACCGTCGCGCTGGCGCGCGAGTTGGGCCTGCGGATGACCGGTCCGGCGGATGCCGCCACGGCGGCCTTGCTGTTAGCCACGCAGCCCCGGCCGGACGTCGTCCTGCTTGACATCGAAATGGCCGACGGCGGGGGATTGGATCTGATCGCGCCCTTGCGGCAGAAATGGCCGACGGTCAGGATTATCATCCTTTCCTCCCATGCTGATCCCTATACGGTTTACCGGGTGTTGCAGAGCGGCGTGCAGGGCTGCGTGGAAAAAACAAACCCCTTGCGCGTGCTCCTGGAGGCCGTGCGGCGCGTCCTGAAGGGCCAGCCGTTCTTTTCCGCCAGCTTTGTCGCCGTCCAGGCGCAAGACCTCGACGCGGCCGAGGCCTTCCACAAAATCTTGAGCGACCGCGAGCAGGAGATCCTGCGGCTGATGGGCGCGGGTTTGCGCGATGCCGACATTGCCCGGCGCTGTGGCATTGCGGAGTCCACGGTCAGCACGCACCGGAAAAACATGCGGGTAAAGCTGGACGCGCACTCCGACCGCGAACTGCTGGCCTATGCCCGGCGATGGGGCCTCGGCCCCCCGGGCCCCGCGCACCCGCCGCTAACCCTGCGGCCGGATGCCATTTAAAAGGTATTTTTTGCCGTTTACACTGCCGCGATATTTGAATATTGTCACAAAAGTTGCGTTGCGCTTGAGGGCGCCATGTTGATTTTTGGTTAATAATGAAGAATTAGGATGCTTATGAAAAAACTGATGACGATGCTGGCGGCGGTTGTGGTGGGTGGGTCGCTGGTCGCCCAAGCAGGTCCGGGGGGTTCGGTCACCAACACGGTGACGTGGGCCTTTAACTTGACCGATTGGACGAACGTGCAGACGGTGGCCCAGTTTGATGCCGGGCTGGGCGTGTTGACCTCTGTCGTTTATCAGGTGACCGATTCTATGGACACGAAGTTTTACATCACAAACCAAGAAATCTACACCAACGCTACCTCCGATGGAACTGCTCACAGTCGAATAAAACTTAGCATCAGAGACCAAGGCGGGTATTTTATCAGTGACACTCCTCCACAAATTACTAATGACTTTCCGTCTCCGGAATTTTCGTGGACCGGTCTGGCGACTAACAGTTCCGTGACATCTTCGCTCTATTCCGTAAGCTCTACGAACGGCTGGTTTACTCATACGGATGCAAACACTTTGACTGAGTTTACCGGTGGCGGTAATGTGAGCCTCACCGGCGCAACCTTGGCCGGAACAGTGCTATTCTACACGGGCGGTAATACGATAGCCGATCAGACCAGCCACGCTGGCGCGACAGCCACGATCATCTATAACTACATCCCCGAGCCAAGCGTGGCGATGTTGGGCGGGATCGGCGTCTTGGCCATGCTCATGCGCCGGCGCTTGGTGCGCAAGCGCTGATGCGCACGTCCAGATGCGAGCGCCAGGGCGCGCGGCCAAAGCCGCGCGCCCTTTTGCTTGGTGCGCCCGGCCGGGCGCGCCTAGTATACCTGCGTGCAGTTTGCCTGTGTTCACTCCTCAGAACAGGCCCGTGACTTCGCCCGTTTCCACGTCCACGTCCACGCGCCGGAAGGCGGGATCGGAACCGGTCCCCGGCATCAGCTTGATGGCGCCGGTCACCGGCACCAGGAAGCCGGCGCCCCGGTAGACCAGCACATCCCGGATGGGCAGCTTCCAGCCGCGTGGGCGCCCCTTCAGGTCGGGATCGTGCGACAGGCTCAGGTGCGTCTTGACCATGCAGGTACCGAGTTCTCGGCTCGCCGGATCGGCTTCGAAGTTCTTCGCCTTCTCCAGCGCCTCGGGCGTGTACTCCACGCCGTCGGCCCCATACACTTCTTTCGCAATCAGTTCGATGCGCTGGCGCAGCGGCAGGTCCAGTTCATACAGGAAGCGGAAGGCGTTCGGCTCGTTGCAGGCCGCGACGACGGCTTCGGCCAGCTCGCGGGCGCCCTCGCCCCCCTTGAGCCAGTGCTCGGACAGGGCGCAGTATGCGCCGCTCTGCGTCGCCAGCCGGCGCACCAGCTCGATTTCCGCCGGCGTGTCGGTGTGGAAGCTGTTGATGCATACCACCGGCCGCACGCCGCTCTTCTTGACCGTTTCGATGTGGGCGATCAGGTTGCAGCAGCCCTTTTCCACCAGTTCGAGATGCTCTTGCCGGTAGGTCTCGTCCAGTGGCGCCCCCGGTTTGACCGCGGGTCCGCCGCCGTGCATCTTGAGCGCCCGGATGGTCGCGACGATCACCACGGCGCTCGGACGCAGGCCCGCAAAGCGGCATTTGAGGTTCCAGAATTTTTCGAACCCGATGTCGGCCCCAAAGCCGCTTTCCGTGACCACGTAATCGTTCAATCGGAGCCCCAGGTTGTCGGCCACGATCGAGCTCTGTCCGATGGCGATGTTGGCGAACGGTCCCGCGTGCACGAACACCGGCTGGCCCTCGATCGTCTGCAACAGGTTGGGATTGATGGCCTCCGTCAGCCAGGCCGTCATCGCGCCGTCCACCTCGAGATCGGCCGTGGTGATCTCGCGTCCGCGGCGGTCGCAGGCCACCACGATCTTCGCGATCCGCCGGCGGAGATCCTTCAGGTCCTTGGCCACCGCCAGGATGGCCATGACTTCGCTGGAGACCGCGATCTGAAAGCCGGACTCCATTTCGAAGCCGTCCATCTTGCCGCCCCGGCCGATCGTAATCTGGCGCAGGGCCTGCGCGCAAAAGTCCATGGCCCACCGGAAGGTGATCCGCTGGGGATCAATGTCGAGCCGGCGCAGCTTGCTCCGGGCCAGCCGGGCGTCGTCGTAGTTGGCTTCGTGCTGCAGGCGCGCGGTCAGCGCGACCATGGCCAGGTTGTGCGCGTTGGTCACGCTGTCGATGTCGCCGGTCAGGCGGATGGAGAACGGCGTCAGGGGAATGCACTGCGACAGGCCGCCGCCGGCCGCCGAGCCCTTGATGTTGAAGGTGGGTCCGGCGCTGGGCTGGCGGATGGCGCCCGCGACGCGGTGGCCGAGCCGACCCAGACCCTGCACGAGTCCGATGGTGGTCGTGGTCTTGCCTTCCCCCAAGGGGGTGGGGGTGATCGCGGTGACGTCCACATAGCGGCCCTGGGGCCGATCGCGCAAACGCGCCATGGCGCGGGCATAATCCACCTTGCCCAGATGCCGTCCCATGGGGATGAGCTCCTCGGGCGTCAGCCCCAGCTCCGCGCCGAGCCGGGCGAAGGGCTTGATGGTGCGCTCGGCGGCGCGGGCGATCTGCCAATCCTGGTAGTGGCGCGGGTCGAGTCCGGTTCCGGCGGCCGGCCGGGAGGGCGCGGCGTCAGGGGTGGGTGTGTTTTTCATGCGCACGTTGTAACGAATCACCCGGCGGCAGGCAACAACTTCATGACGGCATCTTGACCTTGCGGCGGGCGCGTGTACACTCCCGCAAACGAATCTCCGAGCCCCGGTCGCTAAGGGTCTGCAAGACCGATGCGCCGTGGGCCGGTATGGGTGCGCGGGGAAACGCGCGCGCCTCCCGTGTTTGGAAAGGAGATGGCATGATGGCGCCCGACGACGCTTGGGGCTTGGTCCTCAAGCAGACGCGTCCGTTGGCGGACGGCCCGCAGCCCCTGGCCCAGGCGTTGGGGTTCTGCCTTGCAGAAGCGATCCATGCCGATCGCGACCTGCCGCCCGCGAACCGCGCGGCGATGGATGGTTACGCCGTCCAAGCCGCCGCTCTGTCGCCATCGCCCGTGACCTTGCGCGTGATCGGCGAAACGGCCGCCGGCCATCCGGCCGGTCCCGCCGTCCGGCCCGGCGCCTGCGTCCGGGTTTTCACCGGGGCCAACCTGCCGCCGGGCGCGGACGCCGTCGTCAGGCAGGAGGATACGGAGCCTGCGGACGACCGCGGCGAGACCATCCGCCTGCTCACCGCCGTGCCGCCGGGCGCCCATGTTTTCCAGCAGGGCGAGAACGCGCGGCAGGGCGCTGAGCTCCTGACCCCCGGCGCGCGCCTCGATGCCGCGGCGCTCGCGCTCTGCGCGGCGGTGGGCCGCAGCGTCGTGCGCGTGGTTCGGCGCCCGTCGGTCGGACTGCTGACCACGGGATCGGAACTGCTGGCCGCCGCCGCCGCGGCGCAGCCGCACCAGATCCGCGATTCCAACGGCCCCTTCCTCCGGGCCGCGCTGGCCGAGCACGGCTATGCCGTCGCCGCGGACGCGCGGGTGGATGACGACCCCGACCGTATCGTCGCCGCGTTGCGCGACCTGGCTGTGTGCAGCGACGTGATCGTGCTGACCGGTGGCGTGTCCGTGGGCCGGTATGACTTCACCGCCGAAGCCGTGCGGCGCGCGGGCGCGACCGTCCGCTTCCATGGCGTCGCCATGAAACCCGGCAAGCCGCTGCTCCACGCGGTCGCTCCGGCGGGCCGGCTGATTTTCGGACTCCCCGGCAATCCCTTGAGCGCCATGGTTTGTTTTTATGAGTTTGTGCTGCCGGCGCTGAACCTGCTGGCTGGTTGGCCGGCCGCGCGCAGCCGGCCGGTGGCGACCGTGCGCCTGGCGCATGACCTGGCGGTCAAAGGGGAGCGCCAGCAGCACGTACCGGCGTGGCTGAGTTGGACGCCCACCGGCCCCGAGGCGGCGGCGGTCGCGGTCCGCGGAACGGCGGATGTCGTGGCCGCGGCGCGGGCGGACGGCGCGCTGGTGGTCCCCGCGGGGACGCGGGCCGTACCGGCCGGAACCTATCTCGCCTTCCGCCCGTGGAGAACGCCCTGGTGATTGCTTCACCCGCCAAGCCGATCCTGGATCTGCGCGTGTCCGTCACCGACCGCTGTCCGCTCCGCTGCCGCTACTGCCGGCCGGCGGCCGGAGTGCCCGTGCGCCCGCGCGCCGACCTGCTGCGCTTTGAAGAAATCGCCGCATTCGTCTGCCAACTGCAGCGGTCCTACGACGTTCGGAAGGTCAGGCTGACCGGCGGCGAACCGCTCGCGCGCGCAGGCCTGCCGGAATTGGTGCGGAGGCTGGCCGGGTTGGGCGTGCCCGATCTGGCCCTCACCACCAACGGCCAGTGGCTGGCGGCGCAGGCGCCGGAACTTCGGGCGGCCGGCCTGCGGCGGGTCAACGTCAGCCTGGACAGCCTCGAACCCCGCGTCTTCAAGCGGCTGTCGCGCGGCGGTGAGTTGGCGCGGACGCTGGCCGGGATCGCGGCGGCCTTGGCGCAGGGGTTGCGGCCCGTGAAGCTGAACATGCTGGTGCTGCGGGGCGTCAATGCGGACGAAGTGAACGACGTGGCGGCGTACGCCCTGGATTCCGGCTGCGAGGTGCGGTTCCTGGAATTGATGCCCATCGGTCTGTCCGCGGCGCAATTTGCGCGCTGGTTTGTCGCGGCGGATACCGTGCGGGACATGTTGGCGCGCGACTATCGCTTGACGCCGTTGCCCATCGAGGCCGGCACGACCAGCCGCATGTACCGCGTCCGGGACGCACGCGGGCGAATAGGGCGCATCGGGTTCATCGCTCCCGGCACGCACGCCTTCTGCCGGCCATGCCGCCGGCTGCGCCTGACCGCCGATGGACAGCTTGTCGGCTGTCTGGCCCGGCAGGATGAGAGCGCCAACATCCGTCCGCTGCTGAAATCTCCGGCCGCGTGGCCGGCCGGCGGCGGGGATGAGCTGGTGGCCCGCGTGCTGGGCCGGCGGTCGGGGCGCCGGTTCGACCGCTGCGCCGCCATGGTGGCGGTGGGCGGATGAGCCGGCCGGGCGGAGAAGGGTGGCGCATGAAAAAACTCAACGCACCGCGCAGCCCGGCGCTGTCGCATGCCGCGGCGAACGGCCGCGCGCGCATGGTGGACGTGGGGGCGAAGTCCGCCACCGCCCGCATGGCGCGGGCGGAAGCGGTCGTCAGGGTGGGGCCGGTCATTGCCCGGCTGCTGGCGCGGCGGGGCGGCGTTGCGAAAGGCAACGTCCTGGAAACGGCCCGGCTGGCCGGCATCATGGCGGCCAAACGGACGGCCGGGCTGATCCCGCTGTGTCATCCGGTGCCGCTGGACCACGTGGAGGTGTCGGCGGACCTGCGCGGCGCCGAGGTGCGCATCACCGCCGCCGTCCGCTGCCGCGCGGCGACCGGCGTGGAAATGGAGGCGCTGACGGCCGCGGCTGTGGCGGCGCTGACCGTGTATGACATGTGCAAGTCGGCCGACAAGGGCATTGTCATCCGACGTGTGCGCCTGCTGGCGAAGTCCGGCGGGAAATCGGGGACCTGGCGCGTCGGGCGAAGGGCGTAACGCATGGGACGGGTGGAATCCATTTGCATCAGCCAGGAACGGGGCCGGGCCAAGACGTCCGTGCCGTCGGCGCAATTGCTGGCGGGCCACGGCCTCGCCGGCGATGCCCATGCCGGCGCCTGGCATCGCCAGGTGAGCCTGCTGGGCGCGGACGACCTGGAGAGCCAGCGGACCCAGGGCCGGCCGGAACTCACGGCCGGCGACTTCGCCGCGAACCTCCTGCTGTCCGGCTTGAAGCTGCAACGCCTCGGGCTGGGCAGCGTCCTGCGCCTGGGCGCAGAGGCGACGCTGACCATCACCCAGCTCGGCAAAATATGCCACCACCGCTGCGCGATTTACGAACAGGCCGGCGACTGCATCATGCCGCGGGCCGGCCTCTTCGCGCGCGTCACCGCCGGCGGCATCGTCGCCGCGGGGGACGGGGCCACCGTGCTCGAGACGGTGCCCCGCGAACACTGGCAGGTCGTGGTGCTGACCGCCAGCGACCGCTGCTCGCGTGGCGCGGCCGAGGACACCGCCGGCCCGGCCGTGGCGGAGCTGATCCAGCACCGGCTGACCGCGCACGTCTATGCCCGCGAAATCCTGCCCGACGACCGCGCGCGCCTGGCCGACCGGCTCCGGCATTACAGCGCGGGCCATTCCATTGACCTCGTCCTCGTCGTCGGCGGGACGGGGTTCGCGCCGCGGGACGTGACGCCGGAGGCGGTGCGCGAGGTCATCGAGCGGTCGACTCCCGGCCTGGATGAAGCCATGCGGGCGGCCTCGCTGGTCCAGACGCCGCACGCCATGCTCTCGCGGGCGATCTCGGGCATCCGGCAGGGCACGCTGATTATCAGCCTGCCCGGCTCGGAACGCGCGGCCGTCGAGAATCTCGCGGCGGTGCTCCCGGCCCTCGACCACGGGCTGCGCAAACTGCGCGGCGACCCGGCCGATTGCGGGCGTCCGGCGCCGGAGGCCGGCTGATGGATCCCGGTCCGGTCCTGGGCATCTGCGGCTACAGCGGCGCGGGTAAAACCACGCTGATCGAGAAACTGGTCCGGCTGCTGTCCGGCCAGGGCCTCGCCGTGGGCGTCGTCAAGCACGACGCGCACGGCGTCACGTTGGACCCCGCGGGCAAGGACACAGACCGGATATTCCGGGCCGGCGCGGATGTGCTGCTCGACGGGCCGGATCAACTGCTGATGCGCATCCACCGCCGTGGCGATGCGCCGCTCGCCGACACGCTGCAGTGGCTCGCGCCCTATTTCGATCTCATCCTGGTCGAAGGGCACAAAACCACGCCGCTGGAGCACAAGATCTGGCTGTGTGGCGCGGCGGGCGAACGTCCGCCGCCGACGGCCGTCAACATCCGGCGCGTTCTGAAGCGCAGCGAGGACCGCGTGCGCATCGTACTGGAGTTGCTGGACGACTGGCTGCCGGCCGCGTGGCGGGCCACGCCGCTGTATGCCGGCATTCTGCTGGGCGGGCGGAGTACGCGCATGGGCCGGCCCAAACACCTGTGCCGGACCGGCGGCGCGACCTGGGTCGAACGCGCGGTGGCGAGCGTGCGCGGCTGCGTCCGGCAGGTCGTTCTGCTGGGACGCGGCGTCGTGCCGGCGCGTTTGCGCGGGCTGCCGGCGCTGAGCGACGTGGAGGACGCGACCGGCCCGCTACGCGGCATGCTGGCCGCCCTGCGCTGGGCGCCCCGGGCCGCCTGGCTGTTTGTTCCCTGCGACGCGCCGCTATTCACCGTGGACGCCGCGCAGTGGCTGCTGAGTCACCGGCTCCCCGGCGTGTGGGCCATCCTGCCCCGGCGGCCGGGAGCAGCCGGCCCCGAACCGCTGCCGGCGTACTATGATTTCCGCGCCGCGCGATTCCTCGAACGCGTCCGGGGTCCGGTGGAACTCGCCGCGGCGCCGCACGTACTCCAGCCGCTCATCCCGCCCGAACTCGCGGACGCGTGGACCAACGTGAACACCCCCGCGGAACGGCGGACGTTCGCTCCGCCCATGGCGGTCAGCCGGGCCCGAACAGCCCCCCGGCGGCACCGCCGCTGACACCAGCCCCAGCATCTTCGATCTCTTGATTTCTTCCCCATTATCAGCCATACTTTACGCATGAAAAAGTCAGTTATGGTTTCCGATCCCGAGATCATGGGCGGGACGCCTGTTTTTCGCGGAACGCGTGTGCCCGTGCAAACCTTGTTGGATTACCTGGAGGAGGGCGACTCGATTGATGAGTTTCTGAAGGGGTTCCCGACCGTGAGCCAAAAGCAGGCCGTGGCAGCGCTGGAAGAGATGAAGGAGCAACTCCTTGTCCCTGCGCACGCGTAGGATTCTTCTAGCGCGAATTTCTGCATAAGGAGCACGCCATGGGTGGCATACCGGTAAGAATGCCTGCCAATGAACAAGGCCGGACGCCTGGTCCCGCCGATAGCGTCTCGCTGGAGGCTTGGCGGCGCCTGTACGAACTCGCGGCGCAGATCCGGGCTTTGGAGCCTTGGCTGTGGATGGAAGAGACGGATCTCTTTGGGGTCGAGGATCCGGACAACGGGGACATTGGCTTCGTCAGCGTCATGGGGTTGCTGGGCGAGTACCGTGCCGTCGCGGTCTATCCCGGCGCCAAAACCCTCGCCGATTTCTGGGCGATGCAGAGCACGCCAGACCGGGAAGCCCTCGCCGATATCCTCACCGGAATTCCACATGTGCATGCCGCCTTTGGCAAGAAGAGCGAGTTGGAACCGAACGAGAAACGACTCGTCGCTCAACTGGGGCTCGCCTTCAAAGGCGCTAACGCCTGGCCCCGTTTTCTCAGTTTCCGGCCGGGCTGGTTTCTCTGGATGGCCGACGCGCAGGAAGCGCACTGGCTCACCCTGGCGTTGGAGCAACTGCTGGATGTGGCGCCGCGGATCCAGAAGGACCGCCGTCTCCTGGGCACGGGAGGCCCCCAGCACCGTTACCTGATCAGAGTCCATTCGGCGGAGCAGGCGGCATCCGTTTGGCAAGACACCTTCAAGGCCTGTCCGCCCCCCGCCACAGCCGTTCGCATTACGATACCCAATGCGTCGCTCGATGCGGTGCGCGCGCTGAAGCCGAGCGGATTGACCATCGAACTGGATGTGTTTCCGTCGTTCACGAAAGTTGGCCAGCCAGGGGAACGGCCCCAGTCGCCCTACATGATGCTAGCAGTCGAACCAACCTCCGGTTTCATCCTGGGGGTGGAATTGTTGGCGGTGGAAGGCGCTCTTGAGGATCTGTGGGCGCAGATCCCGGGCAAGTTCCTTGACATGGTCACGCGCAACCAGTTGCGCCCGGCAAGCCTGGCCTTGCGCTCGACATCGGTGCTCGTGGTCATGGAGGGGCTGTGCAAGGATCTGGGGGTCGAGATCAAGCCCGACCCCGAGCTCCGGGCGCTGGCGGAAGCGCGGCGCAGCTTGGAACGATTCAGCCGCCTTTAGGCGGGGACTCAGAACCGCCCGCCGGCGCCTTGGCAGCTTGGAATTCCGGCCCTACCGGGAACTTGCACCGGCGCGCGGCGCGGCCTATGCTCCCGGCATGCGGAAATCCACCCTCAATCGGGGCGCCTGGGAGGTGCAGCGCGAGCGCTGCCACATCCCGGCGGATGAGCCGCAGCCGCCGGACGCGGCAGTCAGTTTTACCGAGGTGGCGGAGCAGCTCATCAAGCAATGGGGCCTGGAGGGGCGCGTCTGGGAGGAGCGTCTGTTGCGCGACTGGCCGACGGTTGTCGGCGCGCAGGTGGCCGCCCATTCGCGGCCCGGCCGCATGGACCGCGGCACGCTGGTCATCTTTGTGGACAGCTCGGTCTGGCTGAGCGAACTCACCCGTTACATCCGCGGCCCGCTGCTGGCCAATGTCCAGCGCCTTTGCGGCGCAGACAAGGTCCGCAGCCTCCGCCTGCAGCTCGATCCCGACCCGCCGAAGGCGCCGCCCGCGGGCTGAAGACCCGCAGGCTCTCCGACAAAATACCCGTCCTTGGAAAAATCCGCGCCGCGGCTAGAATGCCCGCATGCCTGCGTCACCCCACAGCGGCGGCCCGTTGGAGCACCTGTCCGGCACGGTGGAGCGCGTCACGTTCCACAGCGCGGAGACGGGCTTTGCCGTGCTGCGCATCAAGGTCAAGGGCTGGCGCGAGCCGGCGGCGTTGGTGGGGACCACCCCGCAGGTCAACGCGGGCGAATGGCTGGACGCCGACGGGCGCTGGGTCACCGATACGGAGCACGGCCGGCAGTTCAAGGCCGAGAACATCCGCCTGACGCATCCCGATTCGCTGGAGGGCATCGAGAAATATCTCGGCTCCGGGCTGATCAAGAACATCGGGCCCGTCTATGCCAAGAAACTGGTGGTGAAGTTCGGCAAGGAGGTCTTCGATATCATCGAAAACAGCTCCGCCCGCCTGCAGGAGGTCGAGGGCATCGGTCCGCAGCGGCGGCATGCGATCAAGGAGGCGTGGCAGGAGCAGCGCGTCATCCGCGAGATCATGGCGTTCCTGTTCAGCCACGGCGTGACCACCAGCCGCGCGTTCCGCATCTACAAGATCTACGGCCAGCAGTCCATCGAGCGCATCCGGCGCAACCCCTATATCCTGGCCCGCGACATCTGGGGCATCGGCTTCAAGACCGCCGACGAGATCGCCGCGAAGATGGGCGTCGCCCGGGATTCGCCGCTGCGGGCGCGGGCGGGCGTGGAGTACACGCTGCAGGAGCTGACTGGCGACGGCCACTGCGCCTTTCCGCGCGAGGCCCTGGCCACCGAGGCCGCGCGCATCCTCGACGTGGACCTGCCGATCGTGGAAACCGCCATCACCGACGAGGTCAAGGCCGGCGCGCTGGTGCAGGAGCGCGACGGCGAGGGGCGCGAGCTGATCTACCTGGCCACGCTGCACTACGCCGAATGCGCGCTGGCCGCGTCGCTCGCGCGGTTGCTCCACGGCCCGCATCCGTGCCCGATCGAGCAGGTGGAGAAGGCCATCGCGTGGGTCGAGGGCCAGGCCAGGCTGCACCTCGCGCCGGCGCAGCGCGAGGCCATCCGTGTTGCGCTCCGTTCCAAGGTCATGGTGATCACCGGCGGGCCGGGCGTCGGCAAGACGACGCTGGTGCATTCGATCCTGCGCATCTACCGCGTCAAGCAGATGCGCGTGGTGCTTTGCGCGCCGACCGGCCGCGCCGCCAAGCGCATGAGCGAGGTCACCGGCGTCACGGCCAAGACCATTCACCGGCTGCTGGAATACGATCCCGCCCGGGGCGGCTTCAAGCGCGACCAGCAGCGGCCGCTGGAGGGCGACGTGTTCGTCGTGGACGAGGCCAGCATGGTGGACCTCCAACTGGCGTACCAGCTCATCCGCGCCATTCCGACGCGCGCCGCGGTGATCGTCGTCGGCGACGTGGACCAGCTCCCGTCCGTCGGCCCCGGCCGCGTGCTGGCCGACCTGATCGCGTCCGGCGTGGTCCCGGTGGTGCGGCTGACGGAGGTGTTCCGGCAGGCGGCGGAGAGCGCGATCATCACCAACGCGCATCGCGTCAACCAGGGCCTAATGCCGGAATTTCCGGAGAAGAAGGACGCGGGCGAAACCGCCGCCGCGAAACTGTCGGATTTCTATTTTGTCGAGGCCGACGAGCCCGAGCAGGCGGCCGCGCGCCTGGTCAAGCTGATCCGCGAAAGCATCCCGCGCCGCTTCGGCTTCCAGCCGCTCGACGACATCCAACTGCTGACGCCCATGCAGCGCGGGGGGCTCGGCGCGCGTGCGCTGAACGCCGCCTTGCAGGCCGCGCTGAATCCGCACGGCGAGGCGATCGAGCGTTTCGGCTGGTCGTTCCGCGTCGGCGACAAAGTGATGCAGATCGTTAACGACTACGACAAGGACGTGTTCAACGGCGACATCGGCCGGATCAAATCCCTGGATCGCGAAAGACACGAGGTGCGCGTGGTGTTCGACGAGCACGACGTGGTCTATGATTTCGAGGAACTCGACGAATTACTGCCGGCCTATGCCACCACGATCCACAAGAGCCAGGGCAGCGAATATCCGTGCGTGGTGGTGGTGATGCACACCGCGCACTTCGTCCTGCTCCAGCGCAACCTGCTCTACACCGCCATCACCCGCGGCCGCAAACTCGTCGTGCTGGTCGGCTCGAAGAAAGCCATCGGCCTGGCCATCCACCGCACCGACGTCAAGCAGCGCATCACCACGCTCGCCGCGCGCTTGCGCGCGGCGGTGTGATGGATGGCGTGCCACAACGCCAAGCTCGGCGCAGTCATCCACAGATCCCGACGCTCAGGAGGTCGGGACGCCGCGAGGCGCCCAAACCGCGCTCATTTATTTTGCCCGAGGAGCGGTTGGCGCGGGCGCCAACCGCCACACGCGCGGGCGCGTGGGCTCCGCGGAATTTGGACCTGTAGTTATCCACACTTGATATCACAGCGAGCCCGGTCTTCAAATACGCCCTTGACTTCCCAGCTTTGTTAGGGCAACATTTCATGAAATCGAAGCTTCCGGTCGGTTTCCAAGGTGGGCGCTCGTACCACCCTGGAGCGCGGCCAAGCAAATCGAAATCTAATAGAAGGAATGGTTGCTATTTCGGCGAAGGGGTAGTAGGTTGCAACCAATAAATACGAAGGGAGAATGGATCATGCGCGGTTTAATATTCCTTGCGATTGTGGTGGGCATCATTGCCGGCATCTGGAAAGTATTTACGAAAGCGGGCAAGCCCGGGTGGGCAGCCATCGTCCCGATTTACAACCTCATCGTCCTGCTTGAAATTGCGGGCAAGCCGCTTTGGTGGTTCATCCTGTTTCTCATCCCGATCGCCAATCTGGTCGCGGCGATTCTGGTTGGCATCGCTGTCGCGCAGAAATTCGGCAAGGGCAGCGGCTTTGGCGTGGGCCTCGCTCTGTTGGGCTTTATCTTCTATCCCATACTGGGCTTCGGCGACGCCAAATATCAGGGCGCGTCGCAACCGCCGCCCGTGTAGTTTCGGCCGCGTGTACTGGGTCAAGATCGCCGCGCCCGCGGCCTGACCAATCGCGTCAAAAGAGCTTTTTCAGCTTGGCGAGAAACGCCGGCGCGGCGGGATCGCCTTCGGCGGGGGCCCAGGCGGCCTTTTCCTCCGGCTGCAGCGGACGGTAGGGGCCAGCCTTGGCTTCGAAGAAGATGGTGCCCGGCGCCAGCGCCACCAGCGCATGGAACAGCCCGTGCGGGATCGTGACCGCGACGGATTCCCCGCCGGCCTCGAGCAGCGCGGTGCCGATCACCTGGCCGGCGGCGTCGAACATCACCAGCCCCAGGCGGCCGCGGACCATGACCATGGTTTCGTCCTTGGCCGCCTCGCTGTGGCAGTGCGGCGCGATGTAGGTGTCCGGCTCCAGCGCGTTCAGCAGCCGGTTACAGGGTTCCTGTTCGGAGCGGTGGAGGTTGAAGTTCTTCCGCCGCCGGGCCGCCTGCCGGGCCTGCGCCGAGAGGTCGTCCAGCAAATCCCGTCCGATCACCTGCCCTGGGTTCATGGTATCTCCATCCGAACGCGGCTATCGTCGCAGAAATCATCCGGCCGTCAAGGGCGTAGGCGGCGAAAGGAAAAGCCGGAAAAGCCCGGACTTGCGGGAAGTCCACCCGCAGGTTATGCTAAAGCCGTTATTTTGGAGTTGCACATGGCCCATGGAACGGCAGAGAAATCACTGGTTTTGAGCGAACGGTGGCGGCTGGCCGCGCTGGAACGGGAGCAGGTGATCCAACTGGGATTCATGGCGGTGATCATCGGCTTTGTTTTTTCCCTGTTCCACCTGCTCGGCAACACCGTGGCCGACGTCAATAGCCAGTCGGCTTTCGTGTGGATGGTGTCGCGCTGGAACGACAGCATCTCCTACGGCGGCGTGGATTGGTCCTTCGGCTGGGTGATCCCCCCCATCTGCCTGCTGGCGGTCTGGTTTCGCCGCCGCGAGCTGCTATCCGCGCCGAAGGCGATCAACCAGTGGGGGCTGGCCGTGATCGTGCTGGCGCTGCTGGTGCACTGGTTGGGGGCGAAGATGCAGCAGACGCGTTTGTCCCTGGCCAGCTTGATCCTGTTGCTGTGGGGCCTGCCGCTGTATTTCTTCGGCTGGCAGATGGCCAAGATCCTGATCTTCCCTTGCGCGTACTTGATTTTCTGCATTCCGTTGACGTTTTTGGACACGCTGTCGTTCCCGCTGCGCATGTTCGTGACACACGTGGCCACGGCGATGCTGAACATCATCGGCATCGAGGCGCACCAGTCCGGTTCGGCGATTATTGGGGTGGGCGGCGGGTTCAGCTTTGACGTAGCGGACCCGTGCAGCGGCTTGCGCTCGTTGCTGGCCATGACGGCGCTGACGGCGATCTATGCGTATTTCACGCAGAAGACCCTGCTGAAAAAGTGGGCCCTCTTTCTGACCTGCATTCCGCTGGCGATCGCCGGCAACATTGCGCGCGTCATCACTGTGGCCCTGGTGGCCGCGGCGCTCGGTGACAAGGTTGCGTTGGGGCTGTACCACGATTATTCGACCTACATCCTGTTTTCGGTGGCGGTGGTCTTCATGATCGGCATCGGCGTGCTGCTGAACACGGATTTCGTCCGGGTCGGCCGGCGTTTGAAAGCCTGGTTGACCCAGCGGGTTGAACACCCGGCGTGAAAGATCGGTCCTCGTGAAGTATAAACCTTTTGTCACCGTCATTGGCTTGCTGGCGCTGACGGCGCTGGCGTTGATGTTTACCGTGGATGTGAGCCTCGTGGACCAACCGGGGGTACGGATGGTGTTGCCCGTCCGACTGGGTCCGTGGACCGGACTTGAATTGCGGTTCTGCCACAATCCGGAATGTCAGAAGGACTTCACGATTGACCAGGTGAAGAAGCCGGACATCTGTCCGGCGTGCGGCAAGCCGCTGCACACCATGAGCCTGCCGGAATATGAGCAGTTGCCGAAGGACACCCGGTTCATCAAAGCGCGGTACACCAATTCCGCCGCCGAACAGGTCATCGTCTCCATTGTACTGAGCGGTCGGGAACGCGAGAGCATCCACCGGCCCGAGCGCTGCCTGGTCGGGCAGGGCAACAGCATCGATTCCAGCCATGTGCTGGCCGTGCCGATGGCGGGGCGGAAGCCCTTGGGCGTGATGGTCATGGAAACCACGCGGCCCGAGAATAAGGAGCTTCACCGCCCGTCATGGAACGGCTATTTTGCATATTGGTTCGTAGGCCAGGGCCGGGATACGCCCTATCACCTCGAACGCATGTTCTGGCTGGGCTGGGATCGTATCGTGCACAGCTTGGCGCATAAGTGGGCCTACATTGCCGTGGCCGGGAGCCGCGATAAGAAAACCACGGCTTACCAGGACCAAATCAAGAGCCTGGTCGGCCTGCTGCATCCGGCCCTGGTGGCGTCGCCCACGGAGCTCGCCCAGCCTTGAACCGGTGCATTTTCTTGGGGGAGGGCCGGTGAACACAGATCGGGTGGCGCGGATCGGGCCGGTGTGTACCCTCACCGCTGTTTTCTGCGACGTGCCGTGGCGGGCTGTCGGGCATCCCGCGCGGCGCGGCCGGCGGGGGTGGCTCGCGGTTGGCCTCCTCCTGCTGGCGTTGCGGCTGGCGCCTGTGCCGGCCCCTGCGCTGGCGCCGCACGAGGTGCTGCTGCTGGTCAACCAGAACTCAGCGCGCTCGTTGGCCCTGGCCAACCGTTACATCGCGCTCCGCCGGCTGCCGCCCGAAAACATCGTATACCTGGCCCTGCCCGACAGCGTGCTCGAACCGCGCGCGGAGTGCACCCCGGCCGAATTCACCAGTTGGATCTGGGAACCCGTCCGGGACCTCCTGCGCGCGCGCGGCCTCGAGGACCGCATTCTCGCCTGGGTCTATTCGGCCGATTTCCCGGTGCGCATCACCACAGCGCCGCCCCTGTCTCTCACCGGCATGACGTTGGTCCGCAACCAGATGCCACCGGCCGGTGCGGTGTCCACCGGCCTCTATGTTTCCGTGTATTTTGCCGGCCCTGACCGGCCCAACGGCCCGCAGGCGGACAGCCGTTCCCTCCGCTGGTTTCGCGACACCACCCCGGGCGAGCTGCCGTTGCCGGCGATGCTGCTGGCCCACACCGGCGCGCGCGGCCTGGAGCTGAACGAGGCCTGCCAAACCCTGGACCGGTCCAGCGCCCCGCTGGCCGGGGCCACCGGCGTCGTCTGGTTGGTGGCCACCGATGACATCCGCTCGAAAATGCGCGCCTGGCAATTCCCCCAGGCCCGGGCTGAACTGGCGGAGGCCGGCGTGGAGGCCGTGATCACCAACACCTGGCCGGCCGGCGGCGCGCCGGCGGCGCTGGGCCTGATGTCCGGCGCAGCCTGGGTCACGCCGCCGGCGATCGCCTACCAGCCGGGTTGTTACGCCGACCATTGCACCAGCTTCGGCGCGCTGTTCCATGTGGCCGACCAGACGAAGCTGACCGTCTGGCTGCGGGCCGGCGCCGCGCTGTCCGCCGGTACGGTAATCGAGCCGTATTCAGCCTGGCCCAAATTCCCCGCCGCGCGCTTTTTCGCGCACTATGTGCACGGTTGTTCGGCGCTGGAGAGCCTCGCGCAGTCCGTCCGCTGCCCGCTGCAACTGCTGCCGGTGGGCGATCCTCTGGCCGCGCCGTGGGGCCAGACGTTCCAGGTGCGCCTGCAGAAAACGGAGGCGGCCGGCCGGATCACTTACCGCCTGCAGTGCTTGTCCGCGGAGGCGCTGGTGCCGCGCATCCAGTTCTTTCTCGACGGCCGGCCCTGCGGCGCGGAAGGCTATGCCGAGCAACGGGTCATCGAGACCGCCGCGCTGTCCGCGGGCTACCACCGGGTGCTGGCCGTCGCGTCCACCGGGTTGCTCGTGAGCCACGCCGCCGCCGCGGACGACGGCTTTTTGCTGGACCGCCCGGGCCGCGCCGTGACACTCGGCGGCGTGCAGTCCGGCGAGCGCCGGGACCTGTTTCATCCGCTGCGGCTGACCGTCACGGCCGCCGGCGCGCCGCGCGAAGTGGGCCTGTACAGCGGCGAGCGGCTGCTGGCGCGCGGCGGCCGCGGCGATTTCACGCTGGATCCGGCGGTGCTCGGCGTCGGCGCGGTGGAGTTGCAGGCCGCGGCATTTCACGCGGATGGCGCGGTGGTCCGCGGTGCGCCCGTGCGCTGCGAGATCCAGCGCCTCAACCGGCCGCCGGTCATCCGCGAGTTCCAGCGACCGCCCGGCCCGCCACCGGCCATCGAAGTGCGGCCTGTCGTTTCCGATCCGGACGGCGACCCGGTGGCCCTGACGTGGTTCCAGTCGTTACCGCTGACGCCCGCGGACGCGGCGGCCGTAACGGGCGGCGTGGTGCGGGTCACGCGGGACGGAGCGGCGTTCAGTGCGACCCCAACCGCCGCCGTCTGGCTGTTCCCCCGGCGCCAGCGGGGGGCGCTGACGGAAATCGCCGTGACCTTGCGCCCGGCCGCGGATGCGCTGGCGGCGCCGGCGCGTGCCGGCCTGGTCTTCGGCATCCACGGCGCGGCGTATGAATTTTTCGGCCTCGACGGTGAAACCAGCAGTTGGATGATGGGCGCCTATCGCGCCGGTGCGCTCGCGCCGGTGGCCGCGCGCGGCGCGCCGGTGCGGCCGGACAACGCCTACCGGCTCAGCGTCCGCGCTGGCGCAGACGGCAGCCTCGAATGCCGCGTGAACGACGAACTGGTGCTGCAGCGGGAAAAATTGTCGCTGGCGGGCGAGGGCGTCGGTCTGCTGGTCAGCGGGCCTGGCGCGGTTTTTACCAACCTGCTGGTCAGCCCGCCGGATTTCCCCCGGGACGTGCTGGAGTGCGACGAGCACCGGTTGCTGGTGCGGCAGCCGGCGGCGGTGCAGGCAGCCGGATTGCTGCTCCAGGCCAGCGACGGCCATGCGGCGACTCTCCAGCCTGTGCCGCCCGGGCCCTGACAGGCTGGCGGACCGCTTCGTGGGCGTCCTCCGGAGGAGGACAGCCCCGCGCAAGCAACTGAACAATTCCCGCGGGGCTGGAAGCCCCGCCCACAAAGCTCCCACGCAAGCAAGCGAAACAAACGGCGCACGACTATTCTCCGCGCAGGACACCCGCAACAAATCATGATCCCCACCTTCCGCCCCTGTCTTCCGCCACGGCGGCTGGCGGTCAGCCGCGATAAAATGCGCGGATGGCGGCGACGACGCCGGCGGCCTGGTCGTCGGTGAGTTCCGGATAAATCGGCAGGGCCAGCGTTTCACGCGCGGCGCGTTCGCTCTCCGGAAAATCGCCCGCCCGGTGGCCCAATGCGGCGAAACATTCCTGCAGATGCAGCGGCACCGGATAATAGACTTCGTGGCCAATGCCCCGCGGCGTCAGAAACGCGCGCAACTCGTCGCGGCGCGGCGCGCGCAGGACGTATTGGTTGAAGATGTGACAGTGGCAGCGGGCGTCGTCCGTCCGGCCCGCATCGGTACACGGTGTCGTCGGCAGGGACAGCGGCGCGGGGGCGAGCCCGGCGGCGCGGAAGAGCCGGTCGTACCGTGCGGCATTGCGCCGGCGCGCGGCGGTCCAGTCATCGAGATGCTTCAGCTTCACGTTCAACACCGCGGCTTGCAGCGCGTCGAGCCGGAAATTGCCGCCGATGATCGGGTGATAGTACTTCGGCTCCATGCCGTGATTGCGCAGCCGGACGAGCCGGGCCGCGCGCGCCGGGTCGTTGGTCGTCACCAGACCGCCATCGCCGGCTCCGCCGAGGTTTTTGGACGGGAAAAACGAGAAGCAGCCGTAAGCGCCCAGGGCGCCCGCCCGCCGCCCGCGGTATTCCGCGCCGATGGCCTGGCAGGCATCCTCGATCACCGCCAGCCCATGTTGCGCGGCCAGCGCGAGGATCGGTTCCATCTCCGCCATGCGGCCGTAGAGATGCACCGGGAGGAGCGCCCGGGTGCGGGCGGTGATCTTGCCTTCGATGTGCCGGGGATCGAGATTGAACGACACCGGGTCGATGTCCACGAACACCGGCCGCGCGCCAAGCCGGGCGATGGAACCGGCGGTGGCAAAGAACGTGTAGGGGGTGGTGATGACTTCGTCACCAGCCCCGATGCCTTCGGCCATCAGCGCCATGAGCAGGGCGTCGGTGCCGGAAGAGACGCCGCAGGCGTGGGCGACGCCGCTGTAGGCCGCGATGGCCTGTTCGAAGGCCTGCACGTGCGGGCCGAGAATGAAACTCTGCGCCGCGAACACCGCGGCCACGGCGGCCTCCACGTCCGGTTGGATGGCGCGATATTGCGCCTGCAGATCGAGCAACGGGATCTTCATGGGCGGGTCAGCAGGGTCGCGCGGGCTTTAGTAATACGCGTTGGTTTCGATGATGGAAGTAACCTGATCAACCAAATCGGCGTGGCCGTCCACAAAACCCACGGTGCCAAACCCCACCCGGCGGTGCCAGAACTTGGTGTTGGCGGAATTCAAACAGGGCTCGACAATCACCGCCTTCCGGCTGGGCGAGCTGATTTGGCCGATGCTCACGCCGGCGATGTTGGTCAGACCGATCACGGAATATGTCGCGGCGGCATACATATAGCTCGAAGCGTTGGGGTCGGAATCATAACAGGATTTGCTGCAGACCACCGGCCAGCTCGTGGTGCCCTTGTCGCTGAGGCAGCGCAGCACAGCGCGCGTGTTGAGCTGGTTGGTGAGCAGTGGCATCGACATGAGGAGCAGGGGATTGCCGGGGCCCGGCGGGTACCGCCGGTCGTTGTCCTGCGCCACCATCAGGAAGATGGCGGAAATGCTCTTGGCGTTGCTGCGGCACCGGGCCTCCCGGCTTCGGGCTTGCGCATTGGCCAGGCCCGGGAAAAACATGGCGACCAGAATGGCGATGATCGTGATGACGACCAACAGTTCAATCAGCGTGAAACTCTGGCGCCAACGCTGCATTATCCATCGTTGCATATCCACCTCCCGAACTAGATCCGCTTGCGCGCGCTCCGCCGCTCACCGGGATACTATACCCCCCGCCGCGGCCGATTGCCAATGCCGAATATTCCCATCGGACTTGCTTTTCCGGCGCCGCCCCGGCAAGATGGCCGGCGGAGCAACCATGAGCCAAGCTGTTCCGATAGCCGTTTCCGTCGTCGTACCCGTTTATAACGAGGAGGACAGCCTCGCGCTGCTCGGCCAGCGGCTGCACACCGTGCTCGCCGGACTCGGCCGATCCTACGAGATCGTGTTGGTGGACGACGGCAGCACCGACGGCACGTGGGCGCAGTTGCAAACGCTGGCGCGGACGATGCCGCACCTGCGGGCCATCCGCTTCCGCCGTAACTTCGGCCAGACGGCCGCGATGAGCGCGGGCTTTGAGGCAGCCCGCGGCGACGCCGTCATCACCCTCGACGCCGACCTGCAGAACGACCCGGCGGACATCCCGCTGCTGCTCGCGCGCATGGACCAGGGATGCGACGTGGTCAGCGGCTGGCGCCAGCACCGCCAGGACCCGTTGCTCAACCGCCGGCTGCCCTCGATGATCGCCAATGCGTTGATCAGCAAAATCACGGGCGTCCGGCTGCACGATTACGGCTGCACGCTCAAGGCCTATCGGCGCGAGGTGATCCAGGGCATCCGCCTCTACGGCGAGATGCACCGGTTCATCCCCGCGCTGGCGAGCTGGGTCGGCGGCCGTATCGAAGAAGTGCCCGTGCACCACCATGCGCGGCAGTTCGGCGCGTCGAAGTACGGGCTGGGCCGCACGTTCCGCGTCGTGCTCGATCTGTTCACGGTCAAGTTCCTGCTGCGGTACAGCGCCGGGCCGATGCAGTTGTTCGGCAAGATCGGCGCCAGCTTCGGCGTGCCGGGCCTGCTGATGCTGCTGGTCATGATCGCGGGCAACCTCGGGTACCACCTGGGCTGGCACAATGCGGCCGAGGATCTGGTCAAGCGGCCGTTCTGGATCATGACCGCCTTCCTGCTGATCTTCCTCGGCGTGCAGTTCGTCAGCATGGGCCTGCTGGCCGAACTGCAGATTCGCACCTACCACGAATCCCAGCACAAACCCACCTACGTCATCCGCGAAACGCTGGAATCCGCCTGCTGATGACCCGGAGCCGCTGCATGCCGCGCCGTCCGCCGCCGGCCGTTGTTCCCGGGCGCGTTCAGCCACTCGCCCGGAGGGCGGCCCGACGATCCGTTCCAGGGGTGTGCACATGACGGCGCTCATGGTCAGCGCCTATACCGCCTTCCTCGCCGCCGGCCTGCTGGCGGCCGTGGCGTTGGTCTTCCATTTCCGCGACCGGCGGGTTGACTGGTTGCAGCATGTCCGTCGGTTGCGGGAACGTCCGTGGACCGGCCGCGACGCCGTCCTGCTCGCCGCGGTGCTGGCAGGGCTGCTGGGACTGACCCTGTCGTCCCGCGCGCTGCTCGAGCGTTTCTTCCATCCGGCCGATGCCGGACGGACCGCCACGGCGGGCATGGTGGTGCAGAGCGTCGTTTTCGACTGGGCGGGTTTGGCGGCCATCGCCGTGTTGCTGGCGCGGCGGCGGCTGCCGTGGCGGAGCGCCTTCGGGCTGGAACCCCGCGGCCTGACCCGCCAATTGGGTTTAGGCCTGTTGTTCTATCTGGCCACGATGCCCTTTTTCTGGTTCTACTCCACGCTGTATCAGCTTGGCCTCAAGTGGCTGGGCATGGACCCGACGATGCAGGAGGTCGCTGCGGCGATCACCGCCGTGGAGTCCCTTGGGGTACGCATCTATCTGATCACGCTGGCCGTGGTGATCGCGCCGGTGTTCGAGGAACTCCTCTTTCGCGGTATCCTGCTGCCGGCCGCCGCCCGGCGGCTGGGTGTCGGTCGGGCCATCCTCCTGACCTCGCTGACCTTCGCGGCGATTCACTGTCATCTGCCGTCCTTCCTGCCGCTCTTCCTGATCGCCGTCGCTTTTGCGCTGGCCTACCTCTACACCGAGTCCATCCTGGTGCCCGTGGTTATGCACAGCCTGTTCAATGCGGTTAATCTGGCTCTGCTGACCGTCCTGCACGACACCCTCTAGCCTTGAATCCCCAGGGACAGTTGTGGTTCACTGCCGGCAGCATGAAGCCGCCCCTGCGCACGATTGAATGGATCCCGGATCGGCGGGGCGTGGTGCTGCCCGGCCGCGTCCGGCTGATTGACCAGACAAAATTACCGGCGAAACTGGTCTACCTCGAAACCGACGATCTGCACAAAATCTGGACGGCGATCAAGACGCTGCAAATCCGCGGCGCGCCGGCGATCGGCATCGCCGCCGCCATGGGCGTCGTGGCCGCCGTGCAGAAATCCAGGGCGCGCAACGGCGCGGAATTGGTCGCCGAAGTCGAACGCGCGGCGGGCTACCTCGCCACGTCGCGGCCGACCGCAGTCAACTTGTTCTGGGCCCTGGCGCGTATGCAGCGCCTCGCCCGCGCCGGCCGTGCCCGGCCGCCCGCCGAGCTCCGGCGGCGGCTGGCCCGCGCAGCGCTGCGGATTCGCGATGAGGACGCCGCCATGTGCCGCGCCATCGGCCGGCACGGCATCCGGCTGCTCCGGGACGGGTGCACCGTCCTGACGCATTGCAACGCCGGCGGGCTGGCGACCGCGGAATTCGGCACGGCGCTCGCGCCGATTTACACCGCCCGGCAGCGGGGGTGGGACGTGCGCGTCTTTGCCGACGAGACCCGACCGCTTCTGCAGGGCGCGCGGCTGACCGCCTGGGAACTGGCGCAGGCCGGCGTGGACGTCACGCTGATCTGCGACCACACCGCGGCGCAGGTGATGAAGGAGGGGCGGATTGACTGCGTCATGGTGGGCGCCGATCGCATTGCCGCCAACGGCGACAGCGCCAACAAAATCGGCACCTACGCCGTCGCGCTGGCGGCCCGGGCGCACGGCGTGCCGTTCTATGTCCTGGCGCCATCGAGCACCTTCGATCTCACGCTCGCCTCCGGCGCGCAGATCCCCATCGAGGAGCGCGATCCGCGGGAAATCACCCATGGCTTCGGCCGCTGCACAGCGCCCGGCGGGATCAAGGTCTACGCGCCGGCCTTCGACGTCACCCCGGCGCGCCTGATCACCGCCATCGTCTGTGAAAAGGGCATCTGCCGCCCGCCGTTCCGTCCGGCGCTGCAACGCGCCGCGTCGTGACCGCCCGGGCCGCGGTGGCTGCAGCGCTTGGTTGCGTCGCTATTGTCATCGGCCGGCCGATGCGGTAGGATGCGCACGGTTACCTGCGAAGGAGAGGGCATATGAAAATGTTGGGCAAGCGGTTGATGGTCGGCGTCAGTTTGGGCGCGGTCCTGCTCGCGCCGTGCGCGGCCCGGACGGCCGGCGGTCAGGAAGTCTCCGCCGGCGGGGTGTTGTTCATCCCGGACGATAAGCACGGCCTCTACAAAGACGGCTATGGCGGCGAGGTGCAGTACCGTTACTGGCTCAACGAGGATTGGGCGGTGGCGGTGGCCGTCGGCGTCCAGCGGCTCAACGTAGAAAGCACGGACTCCAAGATCAACGGCAGCGCGGGCCGCGTGGACGTCTACCCGGTCGGCGCGTCGCTCGTGTACGACTTCATCGACTACGAGCCGTTCCGCGTGCTGCTCGAAGGCGGCGTACGCTACCTCTTCGTGGACTCCCAGGCCACCATGGTGGACGTGGTCGGCCGGCAATTGGACTTGAAGATTGACAACGGCTTTACGCTGGTCGTCGGCGCCAGCGCGCAGTATGCGTTGACCGAAAACCTCCGGGTGTTTGGCGCCGTGCATTATCAGTACGACCCGAATGGGGAAGCCATCAACACAATCTACGGCCCGCAGCGCGACAATCAGTTCTCCAGCTTGCTGCTCCAAGCGGGCGTCAGCGTTAATTTCTAGGCGCGGCGGTCTGCCGCCGCGCGCGAAGCGATGCACACCATGTCCCCGGCCCTGTCCGCCTATCTGGAAACCAACCAGTCGCGGTTCCTCGACGAACTGTTCCAACTGCTGCGCATCCCGAGCATCAGCACGCTGCCCGAATACCGCGCGGACGTGGAGCGCGCGGCGCGCTTCGTCGCCGATTCCCTGGGCGCGGCCGGTCTGGAGCACGTGGCGGTGATCCCCACCGGGGGGCATCCGCTGGTGTACGCGGACTGGCTCCATGCGCCGGGCCGGCCGACCGTACTCTGCTATGGCCACTACGACGTGCAGCCGCCCGATCCGCTCGACCAGTGGGTCACCCCGCCGTTTGAGCCCACCCTCCGCGACGGCAACATCTACGCCCGCGGCGCCTCGGATGACAAGGGCCAGATGTTCATGCACATCAAGGCCGTGGAAGCCCTGCGGGCGGTCTCCGGCGGCCGGCTCCCGGTCAACGTGAAGTTCCTCATCGAGGGCGAGGAGGAATCCGGTGGGGCGGCGCTGGCCGGCTACGTGGCGGAACAGGCCGCCGCGCTGCGCGCCGATGTCGCGCTGGTGTCCGACACCGAACTGTATGCCGAGGGCCTGCCGACCCTGTGCCTCGGGCTGCGCGGCCTGGTGTACGCCGAAATCGAAGCGCGCGGGGCCGCGCACGATCTGCACTCCGGGGTCTACGGCGGCGCCGCGCCCAACGCGGTATACGGGCTGGTCGAACTGCTCGCCCAGGCGAAGGACGCCGGCGGGCGGATCCTTATCCCCGGCCTCTACGATGACGTGGTGGAACCCTCCGCCGCCGAGCTGGCCAGTTGGCGGCGCCTGCCCTTCGATGAACAGACGTTCCTCCAGCAGGAGATTGGCGCGACGCAGCTCACGGGCGAGGCCGACCGGATGGTGCTCGAGCGCGTGTGGTCGCGGCCGACGTTTGAAGTGCACGGTATCGCCGGCGGCTTCACCGGCGCCGGCTCGAAGACCGTCATCCCGGCCGCGGCGCTGGCCAAAGTCAGTCTGCGGCTGGTGCCGGATCAGGATCCGGCCCGCGTGGTGCGCGTCCTGGAACAGTGGGTGGCGGCGCGCGCGCCGGCCGGCATTCAGGCCAGCGTGCGCGTGCTGAGCATGAGCCCGGCGGTGGTCGTGGATCCCGGGCACGCCGCGATCCGCGTGGCGGCGCAGGCCTGCGCCGAGGTGTTCGGCCAGCCCACCGTGTTCATCCGCTCCGGGGGCTCCATCCCCGTGGTCGGCGACTTTGCCCGGCATCTCGGCATTCCGACCGTCATGATGGGCTTCGGGCTGCCGGACGACGCCCTGCACGCGCCCAACGAGAAATTCCGCCTGGGAAATTATTACACCGGCATCCGCACGGTCGCCCATTTTCTCCAGCGCTACGGCGCCGCGCATTGAGACCGGACCGGAAGGCCATGCGCGCCTCACCCATTCGCATTACGGCTTCGCAAGGAGCGGAACCGGTAACGGTTCCGGGCTCTTTCGGAACGTTGACACGTTCCGCTCCGGGAAAGAATCGGTCCGATCTATCCAAAATGCGAATGCTTGCCTGCTCCCGCGCGCCTATTCCAGTGGCGGTACGCTGTCCGCTGGCGGGGCATTGTCCGCCGGCAGGGCGGGCTTCGACGGGCTGCCCGCCACGGGCTTGAGCGGGGTGGTCGCCAGATCGAGGTGGCCGATGTCCTTGATGCTGTCCGTCACGCGGATCCGGGACAGCTTGTCGCGGAAGTGGTGCTTGGGCAGCGCATGCGCCGGGTCGGTCCAGACCGGATACAGGTCCCGGGTTTGCACCACCTGCCAGCCGGGGCCCACGTCCTTCAGCCACACGAGCTTAAAGGTGCGGCGCCAGCCCAGGCCGGCTTGGTTCACCATGTACTCCAGGCCTTCGCGGTGGGACGTCGTGCCGCTGGACTCCTTGTCGCGGAGGAACGTGCACAGGCAGCGGGAAACATTGCCGCGGCCCGTCGTGCCCGCAACCCGGTGGATGACCTTCCGGGTGAAAAACGGCTGGGAGGCCGAGACGATGTCCTCGATTTTCTGCAGGTCCTCCTTCGTGAGCGTGCTCGGCTGGGGATGGAGTTCCACCCCCTCGTAGAATTCATCCGGGTAGATGATCAGCAGGTCGTAGATCCCCATCGGCAGTGATTCGAAGAGAAAGCCCTGATGATCCCCGATCACCTTGCCCTCGTACACGAACCGCGGCTCGTCGGGCGGCATGGCGAGGACCTCCACGATGGGCTTGTGCGGGCTGGTGATGATGCCCCGGATGCCGCCCGTATCGGATGGATTGGTGGCGGTGTACAGCCGGTGCCGCTCCTGGCTGCGCGCCGGGAGCGCCGCGCCCGCCAGCAGCAGGCCGGCGCACAGCATAAGGAGCCGCTGGGCTTTCATGCTACTCATTGTCTTCCTCGATGATGCTGGGCTTCTTGACCGGCTTGGGCGCGGTGGCCGGCGGCGGGGTTTTCGGCCGGACGCCGGTGGCCGGGGTGGTGGGCGCGGTTTTCGCTTCGGTTTTCTTGACGACCTTGTACGTCCCCGGTATTTTTTCCACCCTGACATTCGTGACATACCATCCGCCCCGGTAGCGGCACATATAAACGGTTGCAAAGCGGATGTCCTTGTAGTGGCTCCATTCGAGCTCTGAGATCTCCTCCATCGGCATGATAAACGAAACCGTCTTCCACCCGCCGCCGCCGCTGCCGCCCAAATAATGCTCGCTCCTGAAAATCCGCCGCAGTTCGCTGAGCTTCGGATCGGGGTGCGGCGCGATACCCGGTTCCCACTTGTAGCCGCAGAAATAAAAAATCGAGTCCGGGCAGCAGATATCCATCGTGCATTTATAGCGCACGCCTTTTTCGATCGGGATCGGTTTGCTTTCGACCCGGGCCTGCTTGCCCGGATTCACCCAGAGGACGTTGCTTTTGCCCTTGTAGCTCGGCAGCACGGTGCACGCCTCATGATTCTTCATGAAGTTCCCGTTGCCCATCCACTCGTAGTTTACGTTCCAGCCGTCCAGGGGGCCGTTGGTGCTGTTGAAGCCGCCGTTGTAGCACAGGTTGGAGCCGGTCTCCGCGGCGGCCGCCGCGGCCCACAGGCCGCCCAGCAGCAGCATGATACACGCCGACCGCGATCGGCGGGTGGCTCCACTCGTCGGGGCATTTTCCCTCTTCATGAACGTTGAGTGTAAAGCCCGGCGGGCGCGTTGCAAGCGGAAAATCGAAACCCTCGAAACCGCGATTGACGACAGCGATGCTTGCACCCACTATGACAAATAATCTTTGCCGATGGCAACGTCCTCCCGTACGATCACTTGAAGACCGCCCGTGAGTTCGCGGGCCAGGAAGGCGTGGAACCATGAAGTTCAAACATCGGAGCCTGTTGCGAAAATCCCGCAGACGACACGGAGGTCGTCCCTCCAGCGAGGAACCGCACGAAGGGAAGACCCGATGACCAATCCACGACCAGACCGATCCCGTCCGGTACACCTACCGGTCCTGAGCATCGGGAACCGCTGCGACATCGTATACGTTACGGTATGCACCAAGGACCGGAAACCCATTCTCGCTCGACGTGAATGCGTTGACGTGCTGAAACAAGTCTGGAACGAAGCAGCTAGATGGACTGTGGGGCGGTACGTGGTGATGCCTGACCACCTGCATCTGTTTTACTGTCCCGGTGTGCCGGATTATCCGCCCGTGAAGCAGTGGGTCGAGTACTGGAAATCCATCAGCGCCACGAGGTGGCCGCATCCCGAAGACGGCAAAGTGTGGCAACGCGATTGCTGGGACCGACAGTTGCGAAGCGGCGAGAGTTACACGGGGAAGTGGGGATACGTGCGAAGAAACCCTGTCAGGGCCAATCTGGTCGCAACGCCGGATGAGTGGCCATGGCAGGGAGAATTGAACGTATTGATGTGGCACGATGCATGACTGGAGGGCCGACCTCCGTGTCGGCCGGGAGGAACGGACGGGACGGAGCCCGTCCCTCCAGAGAAACGTAGCGCGCGGTCAGGAGGGCCGACCTCCGTGTCGGCCGATAGCAGGGGATAACCATGGCAAAGGAAAAGACGATCGAGATCAAACCGGCCAAGGGCCGCCCCATGCTCCAGTGGGTCGGGAAACGGCCGCTGAGCAACCAAGCCCGCCGTCGTACCCGCGCCTTTCCCCAACTCGTCGTCCTCACCCTCGCGCTGGCCTGGATCGCGTCGGGCTGCGGTCAGCGGAAGGCGGACCAACCGCCGCCGCCACGGATGCCGCCACCCGCCGTGGCCGTCACTGCGGACTTATCCAAGGTGACCGGCAAATGGTTGCGCCCCGATGGCGGCTACGTGCTTGAAATTCAGTCTGTCGCCGCTGACGGCCAGATCGTCGCCGCCTATTTCAACCCCAACCCGATCCATGTCGCCGCCGCCAAGGCGACCCAACAGGCCGGCACGCTCAACATCTTTGTCGAACTCCGCGACACAGGCTATCCCGGTTGCACCTACACCCTGACCTACGACGCGCCGACGGACCAGCTCCGGGGCGATTATTTCCAGGCCGCCTTGCAGCAACATTTCGACATCGTCTTTATCCGTCAGCCCTGAGCTGTGGACCGGCGCCGCACCCCTTCCCGCCACCGGGCTTTCTGCTTTCCTCAAATACTAAAATGGTGTAGCGTTGCGTTTTAATAGATAGAGCCATGGCGACCACCAAATTAGCCGAGATTTTGCAGAGCACGGGGCTGTTCACCGGGGAACAGTTGGCCGGGTTGCTCTCCCGGCTGAAAGAAGGCGACGGCTCCGTCACAACCATCGTTGTGGAAACGTGTTCCATCCGCGAAGACGTCTTCCTGCAGGCGCTGGCGCGTGTGCTGCAACTGCCGTTTGTGCGGGTCGGCGAGCAGCCGATCCTACCGGACGTGCTGGCCAAATTGCCGACCAAGGCCGTGTTCCAATATAACGTCGTCCCGCTGGGCCTGGAGCAGGGCGCTTTGCGCGTGGCGACGCACGATCCCTTCCGGCCGGGTCTCGTGGACGCCCTGCGCCTGGCGGCCGGCGTCCGCGTCCGCCTGGCCCTCTGCCCGGCCGACGACCTGGTCCGCGCCGCCAAGCAGTTCTACGGCGTGGGCGCGGATACGATGGACCAGTTGATGCAGGACCATCGCATCGAGATGAAGGAGGAAGAGGACCTGCTGCCCAAGGATCTGAGCGAGCTGGACCAGGAAGCGTCCGTCGTCAAGTTCGTCAACCAGATCATCTGGGAGGCCCATCAGGACCGCTCCACGGACATCCACCTGGAACCGATGGAAATGGACTTGCGCATCCGTTACCGGATTGACGGCGTGCTGCGCCAGACGCCTGTGCCGCCGCAGCTCAAGCGGTTCCAGCCGGCGATCATCTCGCGCATCAAGGTCATGGCCAACATGGACATCGCCGAGAAGCGCCTGCCGCAGGACGGCCGCATCAGCCTGCGCATCCGCGGCGAGGAGATTGACGTGCGCGTCTCGACCATGCCCACGGTGTACGGCGAGAGCGTCAGCCTGCGCCTGCTGATGCGCTCCAGCGGCATGCTGGGCATGGACAAGCTCGGCCTGAGCCCGGCGGACGAGGCGCTGCTCCAGAAAATGATCGTCCGGCCGCACGGCATCCTGCTGGTCACCGGGCCCACCGGCTCGGGCAAGTCCACCAGCCTCTACGCCTGGCTGCACACCATCAATTCCGTGGACAAGCGCATCCTCACCATCGAGGAGCCGATCGAGTACGAGATGGCCGGCATCAACCAGATCCAGGTCCGGCCGGAGATCGGGCTGACGTTCGCGGTCGGCCTGCGCCACATCCTGCGCCAGGATCCGGACGTCATCATGGTGGGCGAAATCCGCGACAAGGAAACCGCCGAGATCGCCATCCGCGCGGCGCTGACCGGGCATCTGGTGTTCAGCACGCTGCACACCAACGACGCGCCCGGCGCCATTACGCGGCTGATTGACATGGGCATCGAACCATTCCTGATCGCCTCGTCGCTGGAGGCCGTGGTCGCGCAGCGCCTGGTGCGCTGCCTGTGCCCGGACTGCCGGCGGCCGTGGAAGATGGATGCCGGCTTCCTGGACAAGATCGGTTTTCCGCCCGAGCGGCTGGCCGAGGGCCGGATCTACGAGGCCGCGGGCTGCGAGCGCTGCCGCCAGATGGGGTTCCGCGGCCGCACGGCGATCTACGAAATCCTGGCGGTGCAGGAGGCGATCCGGACGCTGATCACCGCGCGCGCCTCCACGAGCGACCTCAAGACCACGGCGCTGCGCGCGGGGATGCGCACGCTGCGTTCGGATGGCTGGTCCAAGGTGCTGCAGGGCGTCACCACGCTGGACGAGGTGCTGCGCGTGTCCGAGGAGGATGAGGCGCTGGCGGAGACGTAGCTCCGGGCGGCCGGCGACGCGCGTGGGCTCCGCCGCCGGACAACGGTGGCGCCTGTCACCGGCGGGCTGAGAGCGAAAGAAGATTCATGCCGAAGTTCAGCTATAAAGCCCGGTCGCGCAGCGGGGAACGCCTGGACGGCACGGTGGATGTTCCGGACCGGCGCGCCGCGCTGCTGCACCTGGAGCGGCTCGGATTGGTGCCGATCACCGTGAGCGAGCCGGCGGCCGCCGCGGCCGCCGCCCCCGCCGCCCCGGCCGCCCGCCGCGTGGCGCGGCTGACCGGCCGCCGTCGCCGCTCCGTGCCGCGCATGAAGCTGCGCGAGTTGCTGATTTTCACCCGCGAGGTGCGCGACCTGCTGGCGTCCGGCATGACCCTGGGCGACACGCTGAACACCCTCACGCGCCACCAGACGCATAAGACCCAGCAGCAGTTGGTCACCGCGCTGCGCGACAAGATCATCGAAGGCTCCAGCCTCTCCGGCGCGCTGGCGCAATGGCCGGACAGCTTCCCCACGCTGTACGTGAGCATGGTGCGCGCCGGCGAAGCCAGCGGCGACATGGCGGCGGTGCTGGAGGGCCTCTGCCGCCATTTCGAGCGCGTCGCGGAAGCGCGCGAGAAGGTGCTCATGGCGATGATTTATCCGGCCATCATCATGATCGTCGGCCTGGCGACCATGCTGTTTGCCATGATCTTCGTCGTGCCGCGGTTTGTCATCGTGTTCCGCGACTTGGGCAGTTCGCTGCCGGTGCCGACCTTGATTCTCATGGGCCTGAGCAACCTGCTGGTGCGGTGGGGCTGGCTGCTGCTCCTGACGGTGCTCGCGCTGGGCTGGCTGGGGCGCCGGGCTCTGCGCCGGCCGCGCGGCCGGCGCTGGTGGGACGGCATGCAACTGCGCCTGCCGCTGGTCCGCCACATCGTCACCGCCAATGCCTACGCGCACTTTGCGCGCACCCTGGGCGTCCTGCTGGGCAACGGCGTGCCGGTGCTGCAGGCGCTGGAGATCGTGGAACATACCGTCGGCAACCAGGTCCTCGCCGACGAAATCCGCGAGGCACGCGACCGCGTCACCGACGGCACGACCATCTCCGGCCCGCTGGCGGCGGGGAAAATCTTCCCCCCGCTGCTGACCGATATGCTGGCCGTGGGCGAAAAGACCGGCGACCTCAGCGGCGCGCTGGGTCACATCGCCCGGCGGTACGACGGCGAACTGGACCGTAACATCAAGATTTTCACCTCGGTGCTCGAGCCCATGATGATCCTGATCATGGCGGTGGTGGTGGGCTTCATCGCCATCAGCCTGCTGCTGGCGGTGTTCGATATGACCAGCGGGCTGAAAATGTAACCGGCCGCGCGGCCGGAAACCAGCCGGACGGCCGGGTGGCGGGCCGGCGCATCGAGTGTATAGTATGTCAAAGATAGCGTGATAACACGGAGGCGGAAATGCAACGAGCAGTGCGAACCATGGAACGGACGGCGCGGGCGGGCTTCACCCTGATCGAGATCATGCTGGTCGTGGTGATCATCGGCCTGCTGGCCGGCATCGTCAGCGTCTCGGTCCCCAAATACCTGGAGAAGGCCCGGGTCAATAAAGCCAGGGCCGATATTGACTCCCTCGGCGTTGGGATTCAGGCCTATTACATGGATTACGGCCATTATCCCGCCAGCCTCGACGCCCTGGTGCAGGGCGACGATCCGTATCTCGAAAAGGGCATCCCCAAGGATCCCTGGGGCGGCGCCTACCAGTATAACTTCCCCAGTTCACATAAACCGTTCAAGTACGATCTGAAGTCCCTCGGACCAGACGGTGTGGACAGTGACGACGACATTGCCAACTGGAAGGCGGATACCGGGCCGGGCGGCATGAAATGACGCCGCCATCTGCCGGGCACGCCGCCGGCAGAGCCGCCGGGATTTCCGTCGCACGCGCTGCTTTGTCAGAGGGGCTCGTCCGACCATTGGAAAGCAGATGTCACCTTTTCGTCAGGGAACTACGGGCGGCGGGCCGTGGGAGCCGGCCCCGGGGCGCCGGGCTTTCACCCTGATGGAACTGCTCCTGGTGGTGTTTATCGCCATGCTCCTCGCGTCGCTGGTGATGCCGGCGTTCCTGCGGTCCTTTCGCGGCGCCCAACTGCGTTCCGCCGTCCGTTCGGCGGTGATGATCCACCGGCACGCCCGCAACCTGGCCATCCTGCGCCAGCGTCACGTGGCGGTGCGGGTGGACCAGGAGCAAAACCTGTTTGACGTGATCGTGTTGCCGCCGCAGGCCGGCGACCGGCCGCAGGACCTGGAGGAGTGGCTGCAGCAAACATGGAACGACGAGGAAACGCAGCCGTCCGAGGAGGTCCCGCCGGCGGACGAGCCGATGGTGCGACACATCGTGGGGCGCAGGCAGGAGACCAACGCGCCACCGCCCGTGGCGGGGCCGTCGTCGGCGCTGGTGCTGGAGGTCCGGCGGAATCTGCCGGCGGGCGTGCGCATCGCCTCCGTGGAAGTGAACCGCCCGGAGGCCGAGGCGCCGGGGCCGATCTGGATTTTTTATTATCCCAGCGGTCTGTGCGAGGGGTTCGTGCTGCACTTGCAGGATGAGCGCGCACGGACGGCGGAACTGAGCGCCGATCCGCTGACCGGCCAGGTGACGGTGGAGTACCTGAATGAAAATGCGGGGCTGATCGAAAACTCGTCGGCCATCCGCCCGGAGGGCCCATGGAGCGCCGCCGCCGACAGGGCATGACGCTGATCGAGGTGCTGCTGGCGCTGGCGATTCTCGGCCTGGGCCTGGCGGTCTTGATCGAGTGCACCGCGCGTTGTCTCGGGGTGGCGCGCCGGGCCAAGAATTTCGAGGCCGCCCGTTACCTGCTGCACCGCGTGGAACTGGAGCATCCCCTGAACGGCAGCGATCCGGTGGCGGCGGGCGTGGAGGAGGGCGTGTTCGGTGCGCCGTATGACGCCTTCTCCTGGAGCCGGACCATTGTCCCCGCCGGGCTGGACGATGAACCGTTGTTCGAAGTATATACGCGGATCACCTGGTCGGACGACCGCCGGGAATCCACCGAAGAAACCGCCACCATGGTATTCAAACCGGAGCAGGCCAGTGCAGGCAGCGTCCCTGTCAATAAATAAACCGGGGGCCCGCGCGGCGGCGCAGCGCCGGGCGCGGGGCTTTACGCTCATCGAGATCCTGGTCGCGCTGGCGGTGCTCGTGGCCGTCATGGCCATCATTGTGAGCGCCTTCAGCGCCGTCATGAACGGCTGGGATCGCGGCCGGCGCGCGCTCGACGGGTTGCGCCGCGGCGAATACGTCATGGAGCAAATGGTGGAGGCGCTGCACTCCGCCATGGTCTCGGGCGCCGCGAAGAAAGCCGGCGTCTACAGTTTCGAGGTGGGCAACGTGGCGGCCAACGTGCCGGTCGGTTCGCTGAGCTGGGTGACCACCAGCAGCGCTTTTCTGCCGCCCCACTCGTGGCTGGAAAACGTGCCGCACCGGCTGGCGTTGAGCGTGGAGCCCCAGGCCAACGGCGAACTCGCCCTCATGGCCCGCGCCTGGCCCTATCTGGCGGACACGAACACGGTGGACCTGACGCCCGGCTTCATTGCTCCGGCCATCTGCGGTCTGGCCTGCCAGGTGTACAACTACGACACCCAGCTATGGGACGATGAATGGGCCACCAGCAATGCCCTGCCCGCCCAGGTGCAAATTACCCTGTACGTCACCGTGGCGGATCGCGTCGCGCCGATGGTGCTGCAGCGGTTGGTTGAAATTCCGCTCGGTGTGACCAATGCGTCGCAGAGCGCCGACATCTCGACCTTCCCGGCACCCACCACCAGCGGCAGCAGTGGCGGCGGCGGCACTGGCGCCGGCACCGGCACCGGCGGCGGGAGCGGCAGCGGCGCCAAGAAATCCAAGTCCGGCGGTGGGTCGTCGGCCGGCGGCAGCCCGGCGATGTCGCCGGGGCCGAAACGGAAATGAACGGGACCAGCCGGGCTATGCACCAGCGATGAGCGCACGGGAAACCAGATTAAGGACGGGACCAGGGGCCGGTGTTTCACGCCGTGGCGCGCGGGGCCGCGCCGGCTCGGCGCTGATCGTCGTGCTGTGGGTGCTGATGATTCTCGCCCTGCTGGTGGGCTCGCTGGCGTTCGACATGCAATTGGAATCCAACCTGACCGGCTATCAGCGCAGCCAACTCCAGGCCAAGCAACTGGCCCGCGCGGGCATCGAGTGGGCGCGTTATCTGCTGAACCGGAGCTTGACAGCCACCGCGCAGTTGCCGATGCAGACCGGCGACGACGAAGCCGTGTATCGCAACGCCATTCACCTCGCGCGCGGGCTGGCCGTGACCAACGTGGTCCGGGAGCTGGGCACGGGCCGCTTCCGCGTGGATTTCATCCCCGAACAGGCTTTTCGCAATGTGAACCAGCTCGCCGATCAGGATTGGCAGAACGTGCTCGGACGAGCCGGTGTGCCCGCGGAGCAATGGCCGGCGCTGATTGATTGCTTCAAAGATTATATAGAGATGGGCGAGGATCACCGCATCAACGGCGCCAAATCGGACGATCCCTTTTACCAGGAGCGCGGCTACGGCATCAAGGGCGCGTTGTTGGATACCGTGGATGAGCTCCTGATGATCAAGGGCTTCACCCGGGAGCTTGTTTACGGCCGCCGCGCTATCCAGCCGGGCGATCTACCCCAACCCGGCATCGCATCCTGGCTGACCGTTTGGGGCGACGGCAAGTTGAATTTGAACGCGACGAGTCCGGACGTGATGATGACCATAACAGGGATTGATGAAGCCGTAACTAGTGATATTATAGAACGACGCAAGGGCTTGGACGGGGTGGAGGACACGGTGGACGACGGGTTCTCGAACCTGAACGAGGTTTTTGCCTTTACGCGGCTGCCGCCGGTGCTGCAGGGGCTGTTTAGCGTGAACGAGCACCGGTACATGCGCGTGGTGGCGGTGGGCGCGTGCGGGGATGTGTATTCCCGCATCCAGTGCGTCATGTTGCTGGGCAGTCGGAACATAAGAATCATCTTGTGGCAGGAGGGTGACGCACCCTGACGGTGGGGCCGTCAGGACGGCGGCAATAAACGGCAGCCACGGACGTTATTGGACTGGGCCACGTGGTTGGGCGGCCGGGGGAACAGGTGCAACGGTGGGATCGCGATACATAACCGCGGTGGTGTGGCGCGGCCAGGTGCTGGAATGGACCACGCTGGCCGAGGTTAAAGGCGGCTGGCGCGTGAGCGCTCATCGTGAGATCGCGGTGGAAGCGTCGCCGGCCGGCGCCGGCATCGCCGTGACGCCCCTGTCCGCCGCCATCCGGGCACATCAGGCGGCCTGGAAGGGCCGGGTGATCCTGGCCGTGCCGGCCGACGAGGCTTTGCTCCGCGTCCTCAGTCTGCCCTCCGCCGATCCGGCCGAACTCTACAGCATGGCCGAATTGCAATTGGATAAGTTCTGCCCCTTCCCCGCGGAGCATATGCGGACGGCGGTGGAGGTGCTGGAACAGCACGACAAGGTCTCGCGGGTGATCGTCGCAGCGGCCCAGCGCGAGACGCTGGAGGCGCTCGGCGCGTTGGTGATTGAGGCCGGCTGCCTGCCGGATGGCGTGGACGTGGACCTGCTGGGCTGGTGGCACCATCTCGGCGGCCGCGGCGCCATGCCGGGCTGCGAGGTCCTGCTGTTACTGCGCGCCGCGCGGGTGGATCTCATTGCGGCACAGGATGGCCAGCCGGCGTTGTTCCGTTCCTTCGGCCGCACCGCGGGCGAAGCGAACGGTTTGAGCAGCGAAGATCTGCTGGAGGAAATCAATTACACGTTGATCGCCTTGGAGGCCGAATGGGGCGCTGTCAAGCCGCGCTTTGCGATCTGGCGGACGGCCGACGCGCCGCCAGCCTGGGAACAAGCGCTGCAACAATTGCCGGGCGGCCTGGCGGAGGCGCATGACCTTGAGGATCTGCCGCCTCTGAGCGAGGGCTTGGCGCGCCGCGCCGCGCAGCCCGCTGGCCGGCAAATCAATCTGGCCCCGCCGGAATGGGATGCCGCCCGGCGGCAGCGTCGGACCCAGCGCCGCGTCGGTCTCGCCGCCGCCGTACTCGCCGGCATCTGGTTGCTGGGCCTGGGCGTTCTGGTGGTGGGCAACCAGGTGCAGCGCCGGCGCGTGGCCACGCTCAAGGCCGACGTCGCCCGCCTGGAAAAGCCGGCCGACCGGGTGCGCGAGCAACTGGAGCAGGCGCAAACCCTGGAGCAATACACCGACCATTCCCGCTCGGCGCTGGAGATGCTGCGCGAAATCAGCCAGCGGCTGCCCACCGGGGTGCGGTTGACCTCGTTCATCTATCGAAAGAATAATTCCCTGGCGCTGCGCGGCGAGGCCGAGGCCCCCGAAATGATTTACGGCTTCATGAGCGACCTGGAGCAGACCAAGTTGTTCCTCCAGATCAAGCCGGAGGGCATCACCAAGGCGCCCACCACCCCGGCCGGCGGACAACGCACCCAATTTGGCCTGACGCTGACCCTGGCGGGAGGTCCGGCATGAAATTGAACACCCGGGAATTGATGGTCGTCGCGGGGCTGGTGCTGCTCCTGGCGCTGGTGGTCACGACATGGCTCGTCTCCGTTCAGGTCGCCGAGTGGACAAGTTCCCTTCAGGTGCAGAAAACCCTGCGGCGCCGCGTCCAGACAGCCCAGGGGCTGGTCAACCAGCGCGCCGAGGCGGAGCGCCGCCTGCAGGCCGTGCAGCGGCAGTTGCCGGACTATCCGCCGGACAGGGATGTGACCGCCGAACAGATGACAGCCTTGGAACGCCTGGCCCAGGAGCAGGCCCTGACGTTGATTCGCCGTGATCCCGATCGGGAGAAGACGAGCGGCGAATTGTGCGAGTTGTCCATCCATTGCATGTGGGAGGCAAGCCTGGAAGGTTTGGTGCATTTTCTCTATGCTTTGCAGCAGCAAGGCGCTACATTTGACATCAGTCAGTTGACGGTGATGCCTGCGGCCGGCACCACCGGGCCGTTGAAGGGCACGTTTACCGTGATTTGTTCCTACAATCGGAAAGGGCCGGCGGTCGAAGGGAAACCCGCGGTCGAAGGGCGACCCAAGGTCGAAGGGAAACCCAAGGCCGA
>Ga0209048_10000014_pt1 | contig 143073 bp, 125 predicted proteins | sample FrelakmetCRP12CR_FD_187146 | JGI IMG/M metagenome (GOLD analysis project Ga0209048, IMG submission 187146) | Freshwater lake sediment microbial communities from the University of Notre Dame, USA, for methane emissions studies - CRP12 CR (SPAdes)... | ecosystem: Environmental > Aquatic >...
CCCCTGCGCCCGGAGGGTTACGGCGGCCCGGGGCCATCTGCTGCGTTGCCGCTTCTCGCCGATGGCGAACATCCCCTTCGTCGCGGCGCCTTGCATCTGGCCCCGCGGCGCTCCTGACGCGAGCGCTCCCACTTGTGCGGACAGGCTCCTAGACCAACGCTCGGGCGTGCTCTCAGGGCGCCAGTACAGGCGTTGGGAAACCATCGGGGCGGTAGGCGAGAGCGACCACCTCGATCGGGTGGAGCGGATGGATGCCAAGTGCCTGCGCGAACTGCAGCGCTGCGAGCGAGCAATCGGATACGTAGACCGCCGCGCGGGCATCCGTCATGCCGTCGAAGGCCTTCTTCCCCCACGAGAGCGAGACCGGAAAGTGGCCCTTGCGCATCGCCCAGGTGCCGTCGTGGCAGGAGCAGGCTTCCACAAGCTTCACCGTCGTGCCGGGGATGAGCTTCATCACGTCGCGTGAACGAAAGCCGATGTTTTGCGCCTTGAGATGGCACGGGATGTGGTAGCCCACGGTGCCGGGCGTGGAGGCGAAGCCGCGATCGAGCTTCTCTGCGTTCTTGAGCTCCCACAGGTACTCGTGGATGTCGCGCACCGCGGCGGCGACCTCCCGGGCCTCGTCCGTGCGGAGCAGAACCGGATACTCCTTGCGCAGTGTGTAGGAGCATGTGGGCTCGAGGGCGATCACGCTGTGGCCGGCGCGGACGAGCGGCAACAACGCCGCGACGTTGGCGCGAGCGCGCTCGAGCGCCCCCGCGACGTCGCCTTGCTCGAGCGCGGGCATGCCGCAGCAGCGCTGTTCCGGGATTGTGACCGCGACCCCGTTGCGTGCGAGCACCTCGAGCGCCGCCTTGCCCACGTGGGGGACGTTGTTTTCGATCACGCAGGTGTAGAAGAGGGCGGCACGGCCGTTGCGCGCCCCGCTTGGCACCGCGTCGGGGTTTCGTGCGAGCCAGGTCGAGAACCTCTGCTTGGCGAAGAGCGGCAGCGCCTTGTGACGGTCAATCCCGGTCGTCTTCTCCATCAGCCAGCGATTGAGCGAGTTGCGGTTGGCGGCGTTCGCGAGCGCCGGCAAGAACGTGCCGACCTTGCCGACGATCTCCGGGTGGCCAAACATGCGCCCTGCGAGCCCGAGCCCACGCCTGCGCGCTCTGATCGCCACGTGGCGCATGAGCAGGCGCGGGAAGTCGAGCTCGAACTCGTGCGCGTCGTCCGGCGTGTAGGGGCACTTGACGTAGCACAGCTTGCACTGCCAGCACAGGTCGACGACTTCTTCGACCTCGCTCGCGGTCAGGCTCGCGACGCTGCCGTCGTGCGCCTCAACAAACTCGAACAGCGCGGGGAAGGACGGGCACAGATTGAAGCACAGGCGGCAGCCGTGGCAGATATCGAAAACCCGCTCGAGTTCCTGCCGCACAGCGGCCTCATTCCAGTAGATGGGGCTGCCCGGGTCAAAGGTGTGAGCCCGGGTAGGCAACGCGGCGCTGCGTTCTGTCATCGAGACCTCCTTCGCCGAGGGCTCACGCGCGAGACTGACACGAACGCTTCACGCAGCGAACGCTCGTCCACAACCGAGGGGACCGGGGCTTTCACCCCGGGCCACAGGTTACGGAAAACGGTTTGCTAGCTGATCGAATCGAGGCCCTTTTGAAAGCGCCCAGCGTGCGACTTCTCCGCTTTGGCAAGCGTCTCGAACCAGTCGGCGATCTCGGCAAAACCTTCCTCGCGCGCGGTTCTTGCCATGCCGGGATACATCTCGGTGTACTCGTGCGTCTCGCCCGTAATGGCGGCCTTGAGATTCTCGACCGTGTCGCCAATCGGTAGATCGGTGGCGGGGTCGCCGACTGCCTTCAGATAGTCGAGGTGGCCGTGGGCGTGTCCGGTCTCGCCTTCGGCCGTGTCGCGGAAGAGGCCCGCGACGTCAGGATAACCCTCGATGTCGGCATGCTTGGCGAAGTAAAGGTAGCGGCGGTTGGCCTGGGATTCCCCGGCGAACGCGGCTTTGAGGTTGGCGTGTGTTTTTGTTCCTTTTAGATTCGGCATTTGGTTCCTCCCTGTGGCGCGGCGACAAAAGGCCGGCGTGGCGCGCGCCACTGCACTACAACTACCCGACTGCGGCGTTGCTGTCAATGGCGGCCTGCGCGCGTGTTAGATTCCATCGCATGGCCCAACCATGGCGCGCGCTTGGGGCGCCGTTCGTCCCGGATGCCGCATTGCATGTCGCGACACTCGACGCCTATGTTTTGCTGGCTGATGGGCGCAAGGATGGCTGAACCGCGCCGCGTGCCTAGAGTCCCGGCGCCGCCGACCCTGGCGCTCGTAGCCACGTGCGCACGCGGGCTCGAGGAGGTTCTGCGCGACGAGCTGGTCGCGCTCGGCCATCCCGAGGCGGAAACCGGGCGCGGAGTTGTCCGGTTTGCGGGCACGTTCGCGGCGGTGACACAGGCCAACCTCTGGCTCCGAACGGCCATGCGCGTGGTGTGGCAGCTCGTCGACGGTCCAGCCGACGACAGGCAGACGCTCTACGGCCTCGCGGCGAGCATCGCGTGGGAGAATCTCCTGCGCCGCGGGCAGACGATTGCCGTCGAAACGGTCGGACGCGCACCGGCGTTTCGGAACACGACGTTCGCCTCGCTGACCGTCAAGGACGCGATCGTGGATCGCCTGCGTGAGCGCTGGGGGATGCGGCCCGACGTCAACCGACACGAGCCCGACATCCGCATCCATGTGCATCTCGACGAAGGGCGCGCCGCCATCGCCCTCGACGCGAGCGGTGAACCGCTCTCGCATCGCGGCTATCGACCGCGCGGCGGACCGGCGCCACTCTCGGAGAGCCTCGCCGCTGCGCTCCTGCTGATGGCCGGCTACAACGGCTCGCAGCCGCTCTGGGACCCGTTCTGCGGCACCGGCACCATCGCGATCGAGGCGGCCCTGCTTGCGACCGGCCGCGCGCCGGGTCTCGAGCGCCGGTTTGCCTGCGAACGTTGGGTAGGGTTCGACGCGCGTCTGCTCGACGAGATGCGGTCGCAGGCCCGGGTGGGGGTGCAGTCGGCCGCAGCGCGGATCGTTGCCAGCGACCGTGACCCGCGCGCGGTCGCAGCCGCTCGCCGCAACGCGCGTGCCGCCGGCGTGCACGCGGTCGTGGCGGTCGAGCGTAGCGATGCGCGGGCACTTGCATTGCCGGAAGTGGGTTGGCTGGTCGTGAGCAACCCGCCCTACGGCGTTCGTGTTGGCGGCGCAGACGAGCTCGCCGCGCTCTACCGCGGCTTTGGCGACGCGCTCAAGCGCGCCTGTGTCGGCAGTACGGCTTGGCTGCTGGTGGGTAACCCCGCGCTTGTGAAGGAGGTGGGCTTGCGGCCGAGCCGGCGCGTCGTGCTCTTCAACGGACCGATCGAGTGCCGGCTGCTGCGCTACGACCTCTTCGCCGGCAGCCGACGGAGCACGGGCAAAGACGGCCTCGCGCATTCCTGAGCACTTCCTGTCGCGATGGTAGACTGCCACTGCCGTGGCTGTCGCTGCACTCATCCCGGCTTACAACTGCGCTGATCGGCTCGCGCCGGTGGTGGTGGGCGTGCGCAAGTATGTTCCGAATGTGCTCGTCGTCGACGACGGCTCCTCGGATGACACGGCGCGCGTTGCGCTCGCCGCGGGGGCGCGCGTCGTGCGCCACGAGCACAATCTCGGCAAGGGACCAGCCGTGCGCGCCGGCCTGGCTGTGCTGCTGGGGGAGGCGCACTCGCACATCCTCATGCTCGACGCCGACGGGCAACACGACCCCGAAGACGCGCCAGGGTTCTTAGCGAGGGCAGAACGCGCCGACCTTCTCGTCGGCAACCGCCTGTGGCAGAAAGAGGCGATCCCAGCCAAGCGCTACTGGACGAACTTCATTGGCACGCGTGCCCTGCGCGCGGTGACCGGGTTCCCGCTCGAAGACTCACAGAGCGGGTACCGGCTCGTTTCGGCGTCGTTGTTGCGCCGCATGCGTCTGGAGGGTATGCGCTACTCGATCGATAGCGAGATCCTCGTGCGCGCCTCCCGCCTGGGTGCGCGCTTCGCGCACGTTCCGATCAAGGTCATCTACGAAGGCGCGCAATCCTACTACCGGCCGGTCGCGGATACGGTCCAGATCGTGCTCTCCGCGGTGCGCTTCACGCTCTTCTGCTCCGATCTCGAGCGTGACGCGGGGCCGGAGCAGTGGCGGAGCAGCGCACCGCGTGCCGAGGTGTTGTTGCCCAACGGCTCTGCGGCCAAATGAAGGGAATCTAGGAGTCTGTCCGAGTAATGGGGCGAGTCGCGCGCAGGGGGCATGCGAGGCGCAGGCAAGGCGCGAGGAGGAAGTCGATGCCGGAGCATCGTCGACGACGAGCAGCACAGCATGCGCCCGCAACACCCCTGCGCCCGGAGGGTTACAGCGGCGCGGGGCCATCTGCTGCGTTGCCGTTCCTCGCCGATGGGGAACATCGCCTTCGTCGCGGTGCCTTGCATCTAGCCCCGCGGCGGTCATAACGCGACCGCACCCGATTACTCGGACAGACTCCTACCGTCGCGCGCTACGCCGGAACTCCCGCAGGAAGCGCCGACACGCTGCGAGCGAGGTAGGTCCTGGCTTGCCGCTTCCGACCGGCGCGCCGTCAAGGCGGGTGATCGGCATCAGCAGGAGGTTAGTCGAGGCAAGCAAGAGCTCGGGGGCGCGACGCAGCTCGGCGATGCTGATCGGTCTGGTTAAGCAGGGAATACCGAGCTCACGACAGACCGCGCATACCGCGATCGTCGAGACGCCAGCGAGAATGCGCTCGTTGCAGGGCGGCGTGCAGAGCACACCGTCGAGCAGCGCGAACACGGTGCTTGCTGCGCCTTCGTTGACGAGCCCGTCATCGCCAACGAAGATTGCCTCCTGTGCGCCCTGGCTCAGCGCCTGCTGCCGCGCGAGCACTGCCGGAAGCAGCATCGTCGTCTTGAGGTTGCGCCTGTGCCAGCGCGGGTCCGTGAGCGTGACGGCGGTGGTGCCGGCGCGAATTTCCTGCTCGCCCGGGAAATCGTAGGCGCGCACGTAAGCGAAGAACGACGGTTTCGGCCGCAACGGGGGCACGTGCTGGCGGGGCGCCGTGCCTCCCGTGAGCTGGGCGTACAGCAGAGCCTCGGGCAGGGGGGTGTGCTCGAAAAGCGCGCTGATGATTGCCTGCCATTGGGCCTCTGCCGGCACGCCATCCCCGAGACCGAGTTCGTCGGCGCCCGCCCGTATCCTCGCGACATGATCCGGCAGGCGAAAGGGACAGCCCTTGAGCAGGGCCACGACTTCGTAGAGGCTCTCACCAAACTGAAGGCCGCGGTCTTCGAGCGGCACACACGCCTGGGCGAACGGCACCATGCGACCGTTGCACCACGCCACTGCCGGTGAGGTCGAGCGTTTTGCCACCGCGAGAGTTTAGCCCGGACTATTCACGAAGGTGCCTACTGCGGCCGCGGATGTGGTCGCCCTGGCGGGCGTACTCGGGCTTCGCCTCCCGCGGCGTACGGCACAGTACCCCTCGGATTCTCAGCCTGGAGCGAGCGAGGCTCTGCCTCGGGAGCTTGGGGGCGCCGGGGGCTTCAGGCGCCGGTTGCGCGGTTGGGGCGGCGGCGTGCCCGCCGCAGCGAGTTGTCGTCCACCATGACAGCCACCTCCGCATCCTCGCTACGGCCCCTCATGAATAATCCGGGCTAGCTCGGTCGCGGCTGCGCGCCGCGGACCCGTGGTCTATGCTTGCGGTGCGGAGGAGTTCATGAGCAGCATCTTCAAGGCGTACGACGTGCGCGGCATCTATCCGGACGAGCTCGACGAACGCACCGCGTTCGCGATCGGCTTTCATGTCCGCGGCATCCTGGATCAGGACGACCTCGCTCGCGGCGGGCGCGTGGTGGTGAGCCACGACATGCGGGCCTCATCGCCGGGCCTGGCCGCGGCGCTCTCGGATGGTCTGCGCACGGCCGGGCTCGGGGTGGTCAACATCGGCCTGGCGACGACGCCGATGAACTACTTCGCCATCGGCCACCTGCGCGCCTCGGCCGGCATCCAGGTCACCGCCAGCCACAACCCGGCGAAGTACAACGGCTTCAAGCTCTCCCGACGCGACGCCATCCCTGTCAGCCGCGAAACCGGCATTGCCCGGCTCGAGGAGCTGGTGACCGAGCGGCCGGCGCCGCCTTCGGCACCGAGCGCGCCGCTCGAGCAAGCCGCGATCATGGCCGCCTACCGTGAGCACGTATTGCGCTTCGTGCGCGCGAGCGTGCCGCGCCTCAAGGTCGCGGCCGACGTGGCCAACGGCATGGCTACGCTCTACCGCGGCCTGCTCGAGGAGCTAAACATCGATCTTGTCCCGCTCTTCTTCGGTCTCGACGGCAGCTTTCCGAACCACGAGGCCAACCCGCTCAAGCCCGAAAACCTGACTGATCTGCAATGCGCGCTCCGACGGGAGAGGTGTGACCTGGGCATCGCCTTCGACGGCGACGCCGATCGCGCCATCTTCGTAGACGATCGCGCGCAGGCGGTTGGTGCCGACATGATTACCGCCCTGCTCGCCGGGCCGATGCTCGAGCGTTTTCCCGGCGCGGCCATCGTCTACGACATCCGCTCCTCACGCGCCACGAAAGAGGCGATCGAAGCGGCCGGCGGCACGGCTGTGCGCGAGCGCGTTGGTCACTCGTTCATGAAGGCGACCATGCGCCGCATTGGCAGCCCGTTCGGCGGTGAGCTCGCGGGCCATTTCTACTACCGCGAGAATTACTTCGCCGACTCCTCGCTGATCACGGTGATCGAGGTCCTCAACGTGCTCCGGCGCGAAGGCAGGACGCTGAGCGAGGTCCTCGCGCCGTTCCAGCGCTACGCACGCACGGGCGAGATCAACTTCCACGTCGAGGATAAGGACGCGATGATCTGCCGACTCGCGCGCATCTTTGCCGACGGGGCGGTCAACTACCTGGACGGCATTACCGTCGACTATCCCGACTGGTGGTTCAACGTGCGCCCCTCCAATACCGAGCCGTTGCTGCGCCTGGTCATGGAGGCGAAAACGCAGGAGCAGCTTGGCGCAGGCAAGCAGCGCCTTCTCGGCATCCTTGGTGAGCCGGAGGCATGAGCCGGGCGCCCCACGCCTGCCGGCATGCTCGGTGCGGAGAACCGCTCTCGGCTAGCATGGACGCGTGAGCACCGTTCCAGCCAGCGATGCGGCCCGCCTGATAGCAGCTCTTGATGCGGGGGAGCAGCCAGCCGAGGGCGAGGTCGTGCGCGCGCTTAGGCGAGTTTCATGCCCGCGCGAGCTCATAGACCGGCTCGTGCTCTGCCGCTGGGTGATCGGCTCCCGCCGCGTGCTCCCGCTTGTGCTCAGGCATCCCGCGTGCCCGCGTCACTTCGCCTTCGACACACTGCCACACCTGGGCTGGCACGACTTACTCGATGTCAGCCGCGACGCCCGTTCCGCACCTGCGATTCGCCGGCAGGCCGAGCGCAGGCTTGGGGAGCGACTCGTGACCCTGGCGGTGGGCGAGCGGACCGCGCTGGCACGCCTAGCACCGCGCTCGCTGATCCCACTTCTGCTGAGGGAGGGGTCGCTCGCTGCGGTTCGAGCGCTGCTGGACAACCCGCAGTTCACCGAACCGGACGCCATCCGACTGCTGCACGTGACGCGCGACCCGGCCGCCGTCAGTGCCGTACTCCGGCACCCGGTGTGGGGGCAGCGTCACGACGTCGCGCTTGCCACCGTGCGCAACCGGACAACGCCCCTGGGGGTTGCGCTTGGGCTGCTCGTCACGTTGCGCAACGACGAGCTCGCCGAGCTCGGCGACGCCGGGGACATGAACGAGAAGCTCCGCACGGCCGCCGCTGAGCTCGCGCGCCGCCGAACGCAGACGGAATGATCGCGGCAGGCGGCCCTTGGCACCCGGGCCACCCGGGCTTAGACTCTCACGAGCATGGCAGCGATCGGGCACGACTCCGCACGTGAATTCAGTGAGGCGCTCCAGAGCGCGCGACAGGCCTCGGGCGTGACGCTCGACGCTATCGCTGAGCGCACCAAGATCGCGCCTCGGGTGCTCGAGGCGCTCGAGAATGGTGATCTGGGGAAGCTCCCGGATCGGGTCTTTGGCCGACTCTTCCTGCGCCAGTACCTGGAGATCGTCGGCGCCCCCAAGCCGGATGAGTTCCTGAATGCGTTCGATGCGGCGTGGCGGCAGTTCGCCAGTGTCGGCGACGGCGCGGTGCCGCGACGCGACGAGCCCCTGCACCGCGGCGCCACGGCACTGTGGATCCTTGGTCTGACGATCGTGGCCGCCGGCGTCATCACGGTTGTGATTCTGGGCGCGCGCTATCACGGCGCGAAGCTTCCACCCGCGCCGGCGACGGCAGTGCAGCCGACGCCAGCTCCGCCGGTGGCGGTGCCTGGTCCCGAGGCGGCCATGGCCGCCGAAGCGCCGGCGCGAGCCGATCTTCTCGTTGTGCGCACAAGCGCAGCCCCGTGCTGGGCCGAGGTCATCCTCGCCGGTGGACGGACGCAATCGCGCCTGCTCGAAGCCGGTTCAAAGTGGGAGGTTCCCACCGGCGCACAGGAGTTCACACTGGTCCTGGGCAACGCGGGCGCGGCTTCGATTGAGTATCAGGGCCAGACGCGCGACCCCGCGGGGAAGAACGGTGAGGTTGCGCGGCTCCACTTTGCCGCTCAGCCCGGCCCGGAGGCGGCGCCCCGGTGATGGACCAAAGCCAAGCCCCACTCCACGCGGCGGAGCTGCTCGCTCGTATCCGCGGGGGCATGGTGCCACATGCGCTGCGCCTGCTCGCGGCGCAAGGCATGCTGCCGGTCACGCGCGAGGAGCTGATCCGTCTGCTCGTGGTGCTCACCGTTGACGGCGACGGCGAGATCGCCAGTGCAGCGCGAGAAACCCTGACCGGCTTTGCAAGCGAGCACCTGATCGCCGTGCTTGCGGCGCCCGACCTCGACGCCATCGAGATCGACCTGCTGGCGCGTTCGCGCAGCGACGACCAGCTCTGGCAAGCCGTCGTCCGCCAGCCCAGGGTCGCCAACGAGACGTTGCGCTGGCTGGCGCGCATCGCGCCTCCCGGAACGCAGGACGCGATCATCACAAACCAAACGCGGCTCATGACCTGCCTCGAGGCGCTCGAGGACCTGCGCGCAAACCGGCAGGTGGCACCTGAGGTGCTGCGCAGGGTGCGGGAATTCGAGGACGAGTTCCTTAAGAAAGCGACGGTGTGGGCAACCGCGGACCAGCTTCCGGTCGAGGTCGAGGAGGGGATCGGGATCACGATCGAACAGGCGCTGGCCGAACTCCGGGAACTGGGGATGCAGATCCCTGCGCTGCACGTTGAGCTCCCGCAGCTGCCCGAGCCGGAGCGTACGGCGCCGAGAGAGATCCGTGACACCTTCCGGCGCTTGCTGGTAATGAACGTGTTCCAACGCATCATGCGGGCACTTAAGGGCTCCAAGGAGGAGCGCCGCATCCTGGTGCGGGATGTGAACCTGCTTGTCGTCCGAGCCGTGCTTGCGAGTCCGAAGCTCACGGAGCAGGACATCGAGGAGTTAGCGGCGTCACGCTCTCTGAATGTCGAAGCGCTGCGCCTCATCGCACACAACCAGCGTTGGACGCGGCGCTACGGCGTCGTCCGTGCTCTTGTCTTCAACCCGAAGACGCCGATCGGCATTGCGGGTCCCATGTCTGTGCGTCTCAATCTGCGTGATCTGGGACTCATCAACAAAGATCGCAATGTCGCCGAGGGCGTGCGCAAGATGGCCAAAGCGTTCAGAGACCGGAGGGGATGACGGGCCTGGTTGAGAAGGTCAGAGTCTGGAGGGGTGGGTATGTCGGAGCAGCGCACATACTATGAGGTTCTCGGCGTCGATCGCGACGCCGAGGCGGGCGAGATTCGAGAAGCGTTCAGGAGGCGCGCGCGTGAGAGCCATCCGGACTTGTTCAAAGGTGCGGAGCGAGCTGCGGCTGAGCGCGCGTTCCAAGCGCTGACCGAGGCATACAACGTGCTCGGGGATCCGGAGCAGCGTGCGCGCTACGATCAGGTTGCCAGCGGCCCGGCCGCCGCCAAGCTCACCGACCCGCGCGAGATCGCAAAGGCTCTCTTAGCCAAGGCTGTCACACTTGTCAAAACCGGTCAGCATGCGGAAGCGCAGCAGGCCTTCCGTCAGGCACTCGGGCATGATGCCCAGAATGCGCGCGCCCACCACCTCTACGGTCTCTTTCTGGCGCAGCAGCTCGGCCAGGTTGACGAAGGACTGCGCCACCTCGACCAGGCGGCCAAGCTCGACTCACTCAACAGCAAGGTGCTTCTCGACGCGTCGAAGTTGTTCGCGCGGGCACGCATGTTCGCGCGCGCCTATCGCATGGCCCAGCAGGCGGCCAGGCTGGACCCGGACGACCCGGCAATAGAAGCGTGGGTGCAGCAACTCGCGGGCATGGGTGGGACGTGACGCCGGCCAACGTGGGGAAGGTCGGGAGCTGGAGCGTGCGGGCATGATGCTTGCGGCCGCTGGCACCAGCGACTGCGGCCGCCGACGTCGGCGCAACGAGGATCGCTTCCTCGTGCGCGCCGACCTTGGCTTGTTCGCTGTCGCTGACGGCATGGGAGGCCATGCCGCCGGCGAGGTCGCGGCTCAACTTGCAATCGAGGAGGTCGAAAGGGCCCTGGCGGCACATGTTTTCGGTGCGCCGAACGCAGGTCTCGGCGCGGGCCCGCGCGAGCAACTCGTCGAGGCGATCACGTCCGCGCACCTGCGGCTGGGCGAGGCCGTGGCCGACAACCGGCGTTTGCGGGGTATGGGGGCAACGATCGTGGTTGCGCTCGTCGAGAGCGCGACCGGTCTCGTGACGCTGGCACACGTCGGAGACAGCCGCGCCTATCTCATGCAAGACACCCACCTGAGCCTGCTCACCTCCGACCATTCATGGGTTGAGGAGCAGATCGCCGCGGGTGTGTTGAGTCGCGAGGCGGCGCGCAGCCACCCGATGAAGAACGTGATAACGCGCGCGCTCGGCGGCAGGCGCGAGCCGGTCGTGGACTCGCGCCAGGCGCAGTTGGCAGCAGGGAATCTCCTGGTGCTGTGTTCTGACGGCCTCAACGCGATGCTGAAGGACGAGGAAATAGGCACGATTATTGCTTCATCTCAAGACGTGGGTGACATCGCGGAGCTCCTCATCGCCGAGGCGAACGGGAAGGGTGGCATCGACAATATAACCGTCGTGGTGGTGCAGGTGCGCGCTTGACCGGTGCCCCGGGAGGGCTAGAGTAAAGTTATGAAGAATCAGCGGATCCTCGCCAGCATCTGGGTCGCCGCCGCGGCTGCGCTGGGGGCGGCCCAAGAGACCAGCGCGGCTGCCGGGCTGCGCTTCGCTGTCGGCGGCGCCAGCTTTGAGGTCGAGCTCTCCGCCGCTGCCCAAGCGTCCTTCAGAGCGTGCACCGAGACACTCGACGCGCTCTCCGCGCGCGGCTGGGACGTGAGCGGGATGGCCGTGCGCATTCAGCGCAACCCGTTCGACGCCACCCGGCCCGGCAACGCGGTTGTAATCGCGAGCGACCTGCCGCCCGAAGAGGGTGCGTTCGAACTGGCGGTCTCGACGGTCGAGAGAGAGCTTCGACGCACGGCTGAGCCGGCAATTGCCCGCCTGCTTGCGGAGGCTGTCGCGGCTCACACGGCCCCGCCCGGCGTCGCACCGCGCCTGCGTTGGGAGCGCGAGTGGCTCGAGCGCCTTGGCAGTGGGGACCTACTGGGCACCGCGCTGCCCGAGCTGCTCTGGCGTGAGGGGGCCGATGCCGCGGTGAGAGGAGCCGCAAACGGCGCCTGGCCGGCAGCGGCGCTCGCCGTCCTCAACGAGTTGGGACTCGAGCGGCCGCTCCACGCGCTGGGCGAGGTCGCGGTGGCCGGCTTCCTCGACCCGGCGCGGTTGGGTTTCCGGGGTCCGTCGCTGCCGCTGCAAGCCGCCAACTCCGCGCTCGCCGGCGCAACCGTCGCGCCGGGGCGAGCGGCGTTGCGAGTGGTGCCGCTCGCGTGCGACTCCGACGCGGTCGCGCTGTCTGCGCTGCGCGCCCACGGGGTGGAAGCGTGGGTTGTCGTGCGCTACCCACTTACAGGCGGGTTCGACGCGGTCCCGCTGCCGGCGCAGGGTGAGATCGCTGTACCGCTCCGTTCCGTCGCGTGGTCAGGGGTGATTGTCGTCAACCTCGACGCTGATGCGACCCTGTCGCTCGCACTCAGAGCGCTGCCGAACGAGCTTGTCCACGTCCGGAGCTGGGATTTCGCCGCCGGCGACAATGCGGTGGACCTGGCCTGGCAGACCGAGGGCGGCGCCGGTGTACAAGGGTACGTGGTCGAGGCCCTGACGAGAGGCGAACGGGGGACATGGACGGTGGTGCGCCGAGGTCTGTTGCCCTCGACTGGAGGGAGTACAGCGCCGACCTCGTACCAGTTCACGGATCCGGATGCGAGCGGCGTCGTTGCGTACCGGTTACTGGCGCTCACTGACGACGGCCTGCTCGCCGAGATCGCCACGTTCCCGCTAAGCCGGGGGCGCTAGGAGTTGAGGCGGCGGCCGTTGGCCGCCGTGGTCCGACGCCATGACTGGATCGCCGCGACCGATCCGCAGTCCGCAGAGGCGTCGCGCGGGCTGGCTTTGGGTCGGCGCCGTGGTTGCGGCAGCCGTCGCCATGGGACTTGCAGGGCTGTTGTGGTGGCGGAGCCCGGGCATCGACCTTTCGCAGTGGCGGCGCGGGGCGCCGCCACACCAGTGGGCGACGTGGGAGAGGCAGGAAGCGCGCTGGCGCAAGGAGCGAGCAAGGCGGACGCCCGAGCATTCTTACGTACCGCTGCAGGAGATTGACGTCAATCTCCCGCTTGCCGTCCTGGTCAGCGAGGACAGCAATTTCTTCGGCCACGGTGCCGTCGACCTTGCGGCGGTGAGTGAGGCGTTGCGCGAGCAGCGCTCGGGCGGGCGCTTGCGCGGTGCCTCAACGATTTCGCAGCAGCTTGCGAAGACCCTCTTCCTGTCGGGTGAGCGCACGCTCATTCGTAAGCTCAAGGAGGCGCGCCTAGCCGCAGCGCTCGAGCGCGAGTTGAGCAAGCGTCGCATCCTGGAGCTCTACCTCAACGTGGTCGAGTTCGCACCCGGCGTATACGGCTGCGAGGCGGCTTCGCGGCACTACTACGGCGTGTCGGCGCGGGACGTGACCGTGGAGCAGGCCGCTGGGCTGGCGGCGGCGATCCCGTCGCCTGGAAAGGACAACCCGGCCACCGCAACGGGCCGCTGGCGGATTCGTAGCGCGGTGATCCAGACTCGAATGGTTCATGCCGAGCGTCTACGCGCGCTGTTGCAGCGGCTCCCGAGCGCTGGGGACTGAGGAACGCGAGCTGCGGGCGAGTTTCCCGCTGCACTTGCCAACGACAGGCCATACCACTACAGTCCAAAGCCGTGGCCGGCAGCGTCACCCCCGCTTTCCTGGCTGAACTGGAGGAGCTGCGCCAGCAGCGCGCGGAGGCGGAGCGTGTCGGTGGCAGCCAGGGCCGTGCCGAGGCCGGTCGCGTTCGCGCCCTCATCGACCAGGAGGCGCGGCGTGTGACGGCCAACCTGACGCCCTGGCAGCAGTGCCTGCTGGCGCGTCACCCGGAGCGCCCGTACACGCTCGATTACGTCGCCGGGTTGTTCACCGATTGGGTGGAGCTGCACGGCGACCGGTCCTACGCCGAAGACTCCGCTATCGTGGCCGGGTTTGCCACGTTTTGGGGAGAGAGCGTGGCCGTCCTCGGCCATCAAAAGGGCCGGGACACGCGCGAGCGCCTCTACCGCAACTTCGGCCAGCCCCGGCCAGAAGGCTACCGCAAGACGTTGCGCGTGATGAAGTTGGCGGCCAAGTTCGGACGGCCCGTGATCAGCCTGATAGATACCCCCGGTGCTTACCCCGGGATTGATGCTGAGGAGCGCGGCCAGGCCGAGGCGATCGCCCGCAACCTGCGCGAGATGGCGATACTGCCAGTGCCGATAGTGGTTGTGGTGACCGGCGAAGGGGGCTCGGGGGGCGCGCTCGCGATCGGCGTCGGTGACCGCATCCTGATGATGGAGCACGCCATCTACTCAGTGATCTCACCCGAGGGGTGTGCCGCGATCCTGTGGAAGGACCAGGCCGAGGTGCAGACGGCTGCAAGTGCCCTGAGACTGACTGCCTCCGACCTCATGAGGCTCGGTGTGATCGACGAGATTATCCCGGAGCCACTCGGCGGCGCGCACATGGAGCCCGCGCTCGCGATCCGGAATGTGGGGATCGCAATTCACAAGGCGCTGCTTGAGCTGCGACGGGCGAAGCGCGCCGACCTGCCGCGACAGCGCCTTGCCAAGTTCCGTGGCATGGGACAGTTCAGCTCACGGTGACGGTCGACCCGGTTCTCGTTCGCCGTGCCTCACTCATCCTGCTCATCCTCTGGCTGGTCGTGGTGGCTGTCACCTCTGTCGACCGTCGCGTGCGCCAGCGCGCTGGCAGCGAGCCCCAGACGTTTGCAGTCGTGACGCCGGTCACTGAAGAGGCGCCGCTGCGCGTCCAGCACGGCTTTAACTACACTGACACGGTCGGGGTTGAGCCCATCTTCCGCGTCGCGGCGCGCGAGGCGATGGAGTTCCCATCGGGCTGGTACGAGCTCACCGATGTTGAGATGTCGCTCTACCATGGGGGTGAGGTAGCGTATGGGTTGCTTGCACCGCGCGCCCGCTACGAGCCCACCAAACACTCGGCGCAGACATCCGGGCAGGCCCATCTGTCGCTGCGCGGGGGCGTCGCCTTACGCGCGGACGGCTTCATCCTCCACGGACCGGAGCGTCTGCTTGAGAGCCAGGGGCCGGTAAGCTTCGCGGGTCCGGGCTGGGGAGGCATCGCGTCCTCGGCAACCTGCTCCCTCGCAACCAACACGCTCGAACTCGTCGGCGGCGTTTCGATCACGTGGCGTCGCGCGGCCGGCGCCGGTGTACCTTCCCTCGTGCTGCTTGCGAGTCGACTGACCTACGACCGCAAGCGCGGTGTCGCGCAGTTTCCCGCGGGCGTAAGCCTGCTTCGCGGTCAGGTGCGGGGCCAAGCTGGCGCGGCGGAAGTCACCCTCAACGGTCCCGAAGGCGAGCTTCGCAAGATCACGCTCGAGCCCCCGGTGACGCTTGCCGGGGTGCTCGATGACGGCGGCAATGTAGCTGGCGAGACCGGCGCGGTTGAGATCGAGGTGTTGCCCGACGGGAGGATTCGGCTTGGCGCCGAAGCTGCTCTGGCACAAGGCTGGGCGATGCTCACCTGGCAGGAAGCTGGCGGCTCCTGGCGTGAGCTGCATAGCTGGCGCCTCCAGGGCGAGGGGACGAGCACCACTTGGGAATGGCTTGAGGGCCACGGCCTGGCATGCGGCGACGAGCTCGACGCGCAGGGTGAGCCACGCAGCATTGAAGCGGGACGCGTACGTCTCGTGTTCCAGGAAGGGCAGCCGAGCGCCGTGCTGGCGCGCGAGCACGTGCATCTCGCCAGCGCCGGCGAGTCGGCTGCCGGCGACGCCTGGGACTACTCCCTGCGTTCGCGGACCTACGTACTGATACCCGCAAAAGACGAACGCATCGAGCTCGTGTCAGCCGGCGCGCGCTGCTGGGCCGGCGCGCTTGAGGGCGGCGACGACGGCGCCACGGCGCGCGGCAAGGTGAGCGGGTTCATCGAGCATGGCGGTCTTCCCGGGTCGGGCGAGAAGCCCGTGCGCTTTGCCGCCGAGGAGGCAAAGCTGACGGCCGATGGCAACCGCGTGGTCCTGGGCGGTGACGCCAAGCTCTGGCAGGAGGAGCGCCTGCTGCGCGCGGACCAGATTGAAGTCGAACGCGCTCGCGACACGCTGACGGCTCGAGGAGGTGTCCTCACCGCGATGCCAGCCGCAGCCGCCAAGGGGACAGCAGGCGAGATCAGGGTCCGCGCCCGTCAGCTCCGCTATGAGCGCGCGGCCGGCACCGCGACGTACGAGGGCGAGGTGGTGCTGGAGGACGCGCAGGCGGATGCCACCTGCCAGAAACTCGTCGCCCGGCTGGACGAGCGCGGCGCTGTGACGGAGGTCGAGCTCGACCAGGGAGTCAGTATCCACGATCGGGGGGTGGGGCGCACGCTGCGGGGCCAAAGGGCGAGGCTCTACGCGCGCGAGGAACTCTACGAGCTCTGGGGTACGCCGGTGGTGGCAAACGATCCGAAAGGCAACCAGGTCAAAGCAGACCACCTTGCGTGGAGCCGTGCAACCAATGTCGTCAGCGTGCTAGGGAAAGACGATCGGCCGAGCGAAACGTTGTATCGTCCCGACACACCGGTGACGACGCCACGGCGGGGGAGGACGCCATAGGTACGCCACAACTCGAAGCGCGAGAGCTGGTCAAGCGTTATCGCAATCGGATAGCCGTTGACGGCATCTCCCTGACGCTCCACGGCGGTGAGGTGGTTGGATTGCTCGGCCCCAACGGCGCCGGCAAGACCACGACGTTCTACATGCTAGTCGGGCTCGTTGAGCCTGATTCTGGCACGGTGTTCGTGGGCGACGAGGACGTGACCAGGCTTCCGATGTACCGCCGCGCACGTCTTGGCGTCTCGTACCTACCTCAGGAAGCGTCGGTGTTCCGCCGGCTCACGGTCGAGGAGAACCTGCTCGCGGTGCTCGAGCTCCTCGGCGTCGCGCGCGATCGCTCGGTGGCGCGCACCGATGAGCTGCTCGACGAGTTCGGCCTAGAGAGGCTGCGGACACAGCGCGCCGACACGCTCTCCGGCGGCGAGCGGCGGCGGCTCGAAATCGCCCGTGCCCTGGCGACCGAGCCGCGCTTCCTGCTGCTCGACGAGCCTTTTGCGGGCATTGACCCCATCACCGTGCTCGACGTCCAGCGCCTGATCCGCCATCTGTGTCAGAGCGGCTACGGCATTCTGATCACCGACCACAACGTCCGCGACACGTTGAAAATCACCGATCGCGCTTCTATCATCAAGGACGGCAAGATCTTTGCAAGCGGGAACCCCGAAACGCTGGCAAAGGACGCGCTGGTGAGGCAGGTGTACTTGGGCGAGGATTTCCGCCTCTAGGGCGCAACCGTGGAACAGAAACTCCATTTGAAGCTCGCGCAGCGGTTGGTGATGACGCCGACGTTGCAGCAGGCAATTAAGCTGCTGCAGCTTTCGCGTCTCGAGCTCGAGCAGTCCATGGCCCAGGAAGTCGAGGCCAACCCGCTCCTCGAAACTCCCGATCAAGTGAACGAGGAGGAGGAGACCACAGTCGAAGCGACAACGCCGCAGACCGACGAGGAGGCGGTGGTGGCGCCGGGCCAGGTCGCCGACGAGGAACCGACCGCGAGCGAGGCATCACCGGCCGCCTTCGAGGAGGTCGAGCTCGACGCGCTCTTCGGCAACTACCTGCACGATTCGCCGACGGTGGCCCCGGCCTGGGAGGACGACGGCGACGAACAGGCGGACACGACGCCGGCGACGCAGGCAAGCGCGTTCGAGTCCCTTTGCGGGCAGCTCCGGCTGCAATCCGTGCGACCGGAGTTGCTGCCTGTATGCGAGTTCATCATCGGCAACCTCGATGGCGACGGCTATCTGCGCGCGGGCGAGGACGAGCTCGCCGACCAGCTTGGGATCGAGGCGGGGCAGATCCGCGAGGCGCTCGCCGTGGTCCAGGGCCTGGAGCCGGCCGGAATTGCCGCGCGCTCGCTGCAGGAGTGCTTCCGGCTCCAACTTGCGCGACGCGCGGAAGGCGACGACCCGGCGGTCGTAGCGTCGGCGCTCCAAATCCTCGGGGAAGGGTTCGACGATCTTCTCCACCAGCGCTGGGACAAGCTGATGGGCGGTTTGGGCGTGACGCGGGCCACGCTTGAGGCGGTTGTGGCGTTGTTGCGACACCTTGATCCGCGCCCGGGCGGTCAGCTCGGACCGAACCAGAACGTGACGGTCGAGCCCGACGTCGTCGTGGTCAAGGTCGACGGTGCGTGGGTCGTGAGCCTCAACGATGATGGGCTCCCGCGGCTGCGAATCTCCCCCGGTTACACCCGTTTGATCAAGAATCCCGCCCTGACAAGCGAGGCCCGAGGTTTCCTGCGCGAGCGCTTTCGCTCCGCCCTCTGGTTCCTGCGCTCGGTCGAGCAACGCCAAACGACGGTGCTGCGCGTCGCGCGTGCGATCGTGCGGCGGCAGGAGGAGTTCCTCGACAAAGGCCTCGGGAGCTTGCGACCGCTCGTGTTGCGCGACATCGCCAACGACATCGGCATGCACGAGTCGACCGTGAGCCGTGTGGTTACGAACAAGTACATGGCCACCCAACGCGGCGTCTTCGCGCTGAAGTTCTTCTTCCACTCGTCCATCTCGCATGCTGTCTCGGGCGACATCTCCTCCGTCGTGGTCAAGGAGCGCATCCGCGAGCTGATCGCGGAGGAAGACCCGGCGCGTCCGCTTTCGGACGCCCGGATTGCGCGTCAGCTTAACCGCCTGGGCATTCGCATCGCGCGCCGCACGGTGGCCAAGTACCGCGAGGAGACCGGCTTGCCGTCCTCGGAACAGCGTCGCACCGCGCTCCTGCCACGGCGCGAGCAGTCCGGGTAAAATGGGAGCGGGGTTTGCTCGCGCCGTGGCGCCGGGAGCCAAGGGGGGAGCGTATGGAGCTTGAGTTCATCGCACGCAACATCCAACTCACCAGCAGTCAGCAGGCACTCGCGCGAAAGAAGTTCGCCCGTCTTGAGAAGTACTTCAACGCGGTCCACGAGGCCCGTCTGACCGCAAGCCAGGAGAAACATAGGGTTGCGATCGAAGCCAACATTCGCGGCAAGGACTTTGAGGTTGAGGCCTCTGCCGAGACCACCGAGTGGTCAACCTCGTTGCAGGAGGTCGTCGTCAAGCTCGAGCAGCAGGCACGTCGTCTTAAGCAGCGCATGACAACGCGCAAGCGGCCGCGTGAGAAGCCAGCGCAGTGGCAGGCAGGGCAAAGCGAAGCTGAGCCGCGCACGCGTCCAAGAAAGCAGGCACATGAGCTGGCCGAGGCGCGCAACGTGCCTGCAGTGCCGATGACCGTGGCGGAAGCGATGCTCCAGCTTGGCAGCTCTGGCGACGAGTTCCTGGTGTTCCGGGAGGCGGAGTCAGATCGCGTCTGTGTGCTGTACCGCACGCCGGACCGGCGCTTTGGCTTGGTGACACCGGAGTTCTAGTGACCGCGTCACGATGCCCGGTCTGCAGACGCCATCCGCGCTCGCGCGCCGCGGGCGGGGGTACCCGGTGACAGCGCGGCGCGAGCGCATCTCAAGCATCCACTTGCTCGAGAACCCGCGCCTCGCGGGTCTGAGCCTGGAGGTGCTGGCTGGCAGGGCGGGCCTGGCCCGTGAGGTGACCAACCCCAGACTGCAGAAGCCCGGCCTTGCCCTCGCCGGCTTCCTGGCATCGGTGAAGCCCGGTCGCGTGCATGTGCTGGGCTCGTCGGAGGCGCAGTTCCTGGCCACGCTTCCACCCGCGACCGCGGCGCAACGCATTGAGGCGCTCGTCGCTCTCCTGCCACCGCTCATCGTCGTGAGCAAGGGGATGCGGGATACCGCTGATCTCTTTGTGCCGATGTGCGAGCGCTTCGAGGTGCCGCTGGCGCTCGCCAGCGTTACGACCTCGGTCGTGATCGAGCGCTTGTCCTCCACGCTGGAATTCATCTTGGCGCCGCGCGAGGTGTATCACGGCGATCTCCTCGACATCTTCGCGATCGGCGTGTTGCTGCTGGGCGACTCAGGCTCGGGCAAGAGCGAGTGCGCGCTCGAGCTTGTGCACCGTGGTCACCGCCTTGTGGCCGACGACATCGTTGAGGTTTTTCGACTGCGCAACGAGGACTTGATCGGGCAGGCGCCCGAACAGATCCGAGGGCTGATGGAGGTACGCGGCCTCGGGCTGATCTCGATCGAACAGCTCTTCGGCGTTGTTGCGGTGCGAGACAGCAAACCGATCGACCTTGTGATCAGACTCGCGGCCGAGGACGGTTCGCAGGTCGAACGGCTCGGACTCGCCGAGAGCACAATCGAAATCCTCGACGTGCGCAGGCCCGTGCTCACGGTGCCGGTGGCTCCCGGCAAGAGCCTGGCCCTTCTGATCGAGTGTGCGGCCCGCAAATACCTTCTCACCCAACGCGGCGTCACCGATGTCGCCGTCGAGTACCTCTCCCGCCACGACCGCGAGCTCCAAGGGCGATGAGCGTGGGCGCGCCGCGGGCGGTCGTCGTCACTGGCTTGTCGGGCGCGGGCAAAAGTGTGGTCACGCGTTGCTTCGAAGATCTCGGCTACCGCTGCGTCGACAACCTCCCGCTTGAGCTCATCGAGCCGCTCTTTGCGCACGTTCGGGGCTCGTCCGGCCCGCCGTGGGCGATTGTCTTGGACGTGCGGGCGAGCGGGTTCGCGCGCGAGTTCCCTGAGCTGATCACACGTCTCCGGAGCATGTACCCGGAGATCAAGGTAGTGTTCGTCGAGGCCTCGACCGAGGCGCTCGTGCGGCGGTTCTCCGAGACCCGGCGGCCGCACCCCTATCGCTCGATGGCGCTGGCCGCCGCGGTGGCCAAGGAGCGCACGGAGCTCGAGTTGGTGCGAAGGCTGGCCGACACCACCCTGGACACCTCGGGGCTGACGCCGCACGAACTGCGCGCCGAGGTGGCCGCAAGGTTCGGATCTACGGACCTTGCGCTGCCAATGGTCGTGCGCTGCGAGAGCTTTGGCTTCAGATTCGGTCTGCCGCCGGACGCGAACCTGGTCTTCGACCTGCGCTTCCTGCCCAACCCACACTTTGTTTCCGAGCTGCGACCGCTACCCGGCGACGACGCCCGCGTGGCGGCGTGGCTGGAGGCTCAGCCCGAGGTGGGCGAGACCTTGACGCGTTTGCGCGACCTCTGCGATGCGCTGCTGCCAGCCTACAAGCGCGAGCAAAAGAGCTACCTCGTGATCGCCTTCGGATGCACCGGCGGGAGGCATCGCTCCGTCTACTTCGTCGAGAAGCTAGCTGAGCACCTTGCGCGTGAGGGCTGGGTCGTCGCTGTCCAGCATCGCGACCGCGACCGAAACGCGTAAGGCAGCATGCAAGCGGCGAATCTGGTCGGTGACCAGCGTGTCTTGCCGTTTGCCAACGGCCCTGAAATAATCCGGGTATGGTTGGGATACTAGTGCTTTCGCACGGCCGGCTCGCCAATGAACTGCTCGCCGCGGCGCGAACGATTGAGCCCGCTCTCGCCGAGCAGGTGCGCGCGATCACGCTCGAGTGGAATCTGGACCCGGAGGCCGGGCGCTCCGAGATCGCGCTCGCGCTGAAGGAGCTGGATACCGGCGAGGGAGTGATCGTTCTCACGGATATGTTCGGGGGCACGCCGACCAACCTGTCGCTTGGTTTTCTCGATCCGGCACGCTCCGAGGTCGTGACGGGCGTCAACCTGCCGATGCTGATCAAACTTGCAGGCGCGCGACGCCAAGCTGACGCCATCGGCCTGCGCGAACTCGCTCGCATTGTCGCGGAGAAAGGCCAGAAGAGCATTTACGTGGTGAGTGAGATACTCGAGCGGCGCCCCGGTGCCGGCAAGAATAATGGCGCAGCTCAGGGCTGAGCTGGTGAACCGGCTCGGGCTCCACGCACGTGCGGCCGCGAAGTTCGTACACACGGCCTCGCACTTTTCGTCCCAGGTGCTCGTGCGTCACAACGATGAAGAGGTCAATGGGAAGTCTATCCTCGGCCTGCTGCTCCTCGCTGCCCCATACGGCTCTGTGCTCACGATCACGGCTCAAGGCGGCGACGCCGCTGCAGCGCTTACGGCGCTCGACGCCCTGATCCGGGAGCGCTTCGGGGAGGGGGAGTGAGCGAAGCCCGGACCCTGGTCGGGCTGGGCGTCTCGCCCGGGATTGCGATCGGGCGGCCGCTTGTGGTGGAGAACCGCCCGCTACCGGTGACCAAGGTCCCGTTGGCGCCGGGTCAGCTCGACGCCGAGGTTGCGCGCCTGCGCCAAGCCGCCAGCGCGGCCGCTCGGCACGTCGCTGGGCTCGCGAACGAGGCCAGGAAGAAGGTCGGCAGCGATTATGCCGCGATTTTGGAAGCCCATAGCTTTATGCTTGAAGATCCGGCGCTACTCGACGGGGTCGAGCGCGTCATCCGCGAACAGGGCGTGAACGCGGAGTGGGCTTTGGAGCATGTCACGCAGCGTCTGCTTGCCCAGTTCGAGCAACTAGCCGACATCTACTTGCGTGAGCGCAAGACGGATGTGTTGGACGTCGCTGGCGAGCTGCAGCGCTTTTTGCAGGGGCACGCGAAGCCAACGTTTGACCACGGCGACGAGCAATCAATTCTCGTCGCCGACGACATCACGCCTTCGCAGGCGATCCAGCTTGGTAGCGGTAGGATGGTCTCAGGTTTTGCCTCGGAGACCGGCGGCTTGACCTCGCACACCACGATCATCGCGAAGTCGCTTGGCATCCCGGCCGTCGTCGGGGTGGCTGACCTCGTCAGGGTCGCGGAGCAAGCGCGCCTCATCATCGTGGATGGCTTCGAGGGGCACGTCCTCGTTGATCCCGATCCGGCTCTCATTCACGTCTACAGCATCCGTGCCGAGGAGCACCGGCGGCGCCAGCAGGAACTGCTTGGGCTTGCACATCTGCCGGCGGAAACTGTCGACGGCCACCGTGTCCATCTGCAGGCGAACATCGACCTACCGCGCGAGCTTGAAGGGGCAAAGGCCGCCGGAGCGGAGGGCGTCGGCCTGTTTCGCAGCGAGTTCCTGTTCCTGCAAGCCAGCCCAGACCTGCCGGATGAGGCTGAGCAGGCAAACGCGTATGCCGAGATCCTCGCCGCGTTTCCTGCCGGTACCGTGACGGTGAGGACGTTCGACCTCGGCGGCAAGAAGCTCGCCCGCGAGGTCCTCGGCAACCCTGAGGCGAACCCGGTCCTGGGGCTGCGCGGTGTACGGCTGTGCCTGCAGAAGCCCGAGTTCTTCAGAACCCAGCTGCGGGCGCTGCTCCGCGCCGCGGGCAAGGTCCGGCTGCCGCTGCGGGTCATGGTGCCGATGATCGGGCATATCGAAGAGATCAAAACCGTGCGCGTGCTGCTCGCCCGCTACACCGAGGAGCTGCGCAAGGAGGGCGTGAAAGTCAGCGAACGGCCAAAGGTCGGCGCCATGATCGAGGTGCCTTCGGCCGCGATGATCGCTGAGCATCTCGCCGCCGAGGTTGATTTCTTTGCCATTGGCACTAACGACCTCACGCAGTACACGCTCGCCGTCGATCGTGGCAATGAGCATGTCGCCAACCTCTTCCGGCCTTTTCACCCGGCTGTCTTGCAGCTCGTCGAGAGGGTAATCTCGGTGGGGCAGCGCTACGAGATCCCGGTGTCGCTCTGTGGCGAGATGGCGGCCGACCCGCTCGCCGTGCCGGTCCTCGTGGGGTTGGGTTTGCGCGAGTTCTCGATGCACGCCGCGGCGTTGCCAGTCGTGCGCGGCCTCGTCCGTGCCATCTCATACCGAGATGCGCGCCGCATCGCCCAGAAGGCGCTCTCTTTCGCCACCGCAAAGGAGGTGGAGGAGTACCTGCTGGAGCAGCTCTCGGCACTGCTGGCCCATCTCAAGCTTAGAATCCGCCCATGACCCGCTTCGTCGAAAAGCCGTGGGGTAGGGAAGAGCTCTTCGCGGAGACCACCAGGTACGTCGGCAAGATCCTGACCGTGCGCGCCGGGCACGCGCTGTCGTTGCAGTACCATAGGGCGAAGGACGAGACGATGCGCGTGCTTGCGGGGACTTGCGAGTTACACCTTGCGCGCCAAGCCGGCAGCAATCAACTCGATGTCTTCGTGCTCGGACCGGGCGAGGCACGGCACATAGCTCCCGGTGTGCGTCACAGATTGGTAGCGGTTACGGATGTCACTCTGGTAGAGGTCTCCACGCCGGAGATCACAGATGTTGTGCGCCTCGAGGACCGCTACGGTCGTGTCGACTCATAGGCCGGGAAGGGACCGACGATGGGCTTGATTGCGGCCTTGCTCTGGGCGGCAGCCGCGAATTCGCCGACGCCGTCGCCCACACCGCCCATCGCCATCCTTTCGACGCGCTCCGAAAGCGAACAACAGCCCGTACGGGGCCAGGGGCTAAGCGAGATTGCGAAGACCATCAAGCTGAAGCTCCCGCCCGACCAGGGTCGAGCGCTCACCAACGAGAGCGTAAAGCGCTTGTCGCAGGGGGTGGAGCTGACGACCGCGAAGCCGGCCGGCCCGCCGCTCGCCCCAGCCTCGAGCGCAGGCTCGTCGGATGCGAAGAAGCTGCACTGGCAGCAACAGTACCTGGCAGTGGTGACACGAGTCTCCAAGCTCGAGGCGAACGCCAATCGGCTTGAGGCAGAGGCAAACCGTCTCCAGAGGGAGTTCTACGCTCACGATGACCCGGCGCAGCGTGACGGTGTTATCAAGCCGGCATGGGACAAAGCGCTCGCCGACCTCAAACGGACACAGGCCGAGCTCGAGCAAGCACGCAACGCGGTCAACGACGTCATCAGTGCGGCGCGCCAGGATGGTGCCGAGCCGGGGTGGTTCCGCGGCCTGGAAGAAGCGTCGCAGCCATCATCGGCTGTCGCCCAGGAGGCAGCCGGTGCAGAGCCTACGCCGCTCGCAAAGCCCACGCCCAGGCCCACGCCGACGGTGGTGCGGAAAAAGCCGGGCGGCCTGCACAACTAGACCCCTAGCGTGGAGCAAGAAGGGCGTCGTCTCAAGCCACGCATCGCCCGGGCTGCACGTCCCGAGCTTGCCCAGGCGGCGCTGGCAGGGCACAATGTGCTCCGCTCAGTCGGTGTTGCGGGCTGGGCTCGGCGGGGCAGGGCCACGATGGAACAGACATCCTACTACTTGGAGACATGGGGCTGTCAGATGAACGTGCTCGACAGCCATCGCCTCGAGGGCGTCCTGCAGGCGCGGGGCTTGGTGGCCGCCGGACAGCCACACGAGGCGGACATCGCCCTGCTCAACACCTGCGCTGTACGGGACAAGGCGGTGCAGAAGGTGCTCTCCCGCCTGGGCGAGCTGCGCCGGACAGCTGATGAACACGGCCGGCCACGCCTGATCGGCCTTTGCGGCTGCGTCGCGGAACAGGATGGAGGGAAGCTGCTGGCGCGGAGTGCAGCACCGGACTTCGTGCTGGGGCCGGGCCGGATCGCAGACCTCGAGTTGGCGCTCGACGCAGTTGGAGCGCGTCGCGAAAGGGTTTTCACGGGTTTCCCGGCACGCCACGCGGGCTACGATGCGCATCTCATCGCCCGAGGAGGCGCCGCGCGCCAGTACGTGACGGCCGTGCAGGGCTGCAGCCACCACTGCACCTTCTGCGTCGTGCCGTATACACGCGGCCACGAGGTCAGCCGGCCGCTGTCGGAGATCGTGGCGGAAATTCGTGGGCTGGCCGACAACGGCACTCGAGAGGTGACGCTGCTGGGACAGACCGTCAACGCCTATCGTTGCCCTGAGAGCGGCGCTGGTCTTTGCGAGCTCCTCGCGCACGTCTGCGCCATCGACAAGCTCTGGAATGTCCAGTTCATCACCTCGCACCCCCGTCAGTTCACGGACCGCTTGATCACGCTCCTGGGACAGTTGCCACGCCTGGGCAGCTATCTCCACCTGCCGTTTCAAGCTGGTTCTGACGCTGTCCTCGCGCGCATGCACCGGGGCTACTTGCGCGCGGAGTACCTCGACCTGATCGCCAGGATCCGCGCCCGCGTCCCGACCATCACCCTGTCAACGGACGTCATCGTCGGGTTCCCGGGCGAAACCGAAGCCGACTTCGAGGATACGCTCGACCTCCTGACACGCGTTCGGTTCGGCCAGCTCTACGGTTTTGTCTTCTCTCCCCGGCCGCACACACCGGCCGCCCACTACCAGGACAAGGTCGGGACGGCCGAGGCAGGGGCACGGCTGGAGCGCCTGTTTGCTCTACAGAATGGGATACAACTTGTTTTGAATCAATTACTTATCGGCTCTTCATGCGAAGTCCTCGTGGACGGACCGGCGAAGCGAGGAGCACACGTCTGGCAGGGGCGCGGTCGCGACAATCGAGTTGTGACCTTCTCTTTCTGGGAAGGGTTGGTAGGCGGGGAGCTGGCCAGGGTGACGATACGCGGCGCCACTGCCCACGCGCTTGTCGGCGAGCGGCGATTGGCGGACGAGGGAGCTTGACAGGCCGGGGCTGGCGGCTGAGATTGTGGCTGTGAGTGACAGCGTAGCGGTGCGCGGCGAGCAGCTTGAGGTCGAGATCAAGGGTCTCATTCTCGATCCGGTCTCGAATACGCCCATCGTCATCCTCAAGAAACCCAATGAGAACATCTTCCTGCCGATCTGGATCGGCGTGTTTGAGGCTAATGCCATTGCGCTGGAACTTGAGGGGGTTCAGACTCCGCGCCCCATGACGCATGACCTGCTGCGTGACACGATCGATTCCCTTGGCGCCCGAGTGGAAGGCGTCGAAGTTCACACACTCGTGGATAACACGTTCCACGCCAGGGTGATGCTTCGTGACGGCGAGAATCGAAGGCACGAAGTTGACGCGCGCCCCTCTGACGCCATCGCGCTTGCGCTCCGTTGTCGTGCTCCGATCCGAGTCGCCGAACCGGTTTTTCGCGAAGCACACGCGGTTGAGTTCGGAGAAGGGGAGGATCAGGAGGCCCGCCTGCGCCAGTGGCTCGAGTCGCTCACGCCCGAGCAACTCGGCAAGTACAAGATGTAAGCTGTGTATCCTGCTGCGGCGGCTCCACTGCCAAGCGCGTCCCAGTTGCAGTTGACATCGTGTCGGTCAGACTAATACAGTGCCATCGTCCTCGAGTCTGCGAGTTTCGGGGTCTGGAGTTGGTGTTGTCGCGGCTCTCGTTATGATCGGCAGTGTTCTTGAACCAGGCAAAGAGGCTGCGGGGGCCCATGATCATTGCGATTGCAAACCAGAAAGGTGGGGTTGGGAAAACGACGACGGCGATCAACCTCGCCGCCGCACTTGCGCTCAAGGGCAACCGCACGCTGCTCGTTGATCTCGATCCGCAAGCTAACGCGACGATGTGTTTCATCGAACGCCAGAGCTTCGAGCACTCCACCTACGACCTGCTCCTCAAACAGATCAGCATAAGTCAAACCATCATGCACACGCAGCTCAACGGGCTCGACCTTGCGCCGGCCCGGCTGGCGCTGGCGAAAATCGAGGCCGCGCTTGTGGGTGAGTTCGATGCGCACTTCCGCCTGAAGGACGGCCTCGTGCCGGTGGCGTCATCGTACGACTACATCGTGATCGACACGCCGCCGACGCTGGGCCTCCTGACCATCAACGCCATGGTGGCCGCCACGCATCTGCTGATCCCGATTCAATCCTCGTACTTCGCACTCGAGGGCACGGATGATCTGCTTGAGACCGTCGAGCGGATCAAGACACGTGCAAACCCGGATCTCCAGCTTCTCGGCGTCCTCATCACTCTGCACGATCGTCGAACCGTTCTTGGACGGGACATTCAGGAGCAAATTACGCAGGTCTTCGGAGACAAGGTTTTCAACACGCTCGTGTCGCGATCGGTGCGCTTGGAGGAGAGCCCCGCATATCGGGCCTCGATCTTCGAGCATGCTCCACAATCCAGCGGCGCCACCGAGTACTACGCGGTGTGCGAGGAGGTCATGGCCCGTGTCTAGTCGCAGGGGCTTGCCGGACTACCGCCGGATGCGCCACGATCGCCACTTCGTCGACGACCTTTCGAATCGCTCGGTCACAGGTGTCGGGTTCATGATTCCGGTCGAGAAGATCGAGACCAATCGCGAACAGCCAAGGACGAACCTTGGCGATCTGGCGGAGCTGGCAGCTTCGATCCGCGCCCGCGGTGTTCTGGAACCTCTCCTCGTCAGGCCGATGGCGGAGACGAGAACGTATCAACTCATCGCCGGCGAACGCCGCCTGCACGCGGCGATTGAAGCGGGTCTAGCCGAGGTCCCGTGCATCGAGATCCTGGCGACGGACGAGGAAGCGCTCGAGATTGCGCTTATCGAGAATCTCCAACGCAAAGACCTCTCACCCTTCGAAGAGGCGGAAGGCTACCGCACCCTCGCAGACAAGTACGGGTACAGCCATGACGAGGTTGCGAAGGCCGTGGGAAAGTCGCGGCCCACGGTCACCGAGACGCTAAGACTCCTTGCCATTCCTCCGGCGATTCGCGACCTCTGTCGGCATGCCGACATCACTGCAAAATCGCTTCTTCTCTTGGTCGCGAAGGCCGGAACTGCAGCAGCGATGGAAGCCCTCGTTCAAGAGATCGCCGGCCAGAACCTCGACCGGGAATCAGCCCGCGCTGCCGCACGAGGGAAGGGGACCAACACTGCGACCGACCAGACGCACCCCTACGCTCGACACGCACGTTTCTGCCCCATCAATATCCGCTTTCGCCGGGACTCTAAGGCGCCTGTTCGAATCTCGATGTCCATTCGAAGTCCGGGTATCACTAAAGAAGAAGTCATCGCCACCCTCGAGGAGCTGCTTCATAAGCTCCGGAGAGGTGAGCTCGATAGCGTAATTGCTCCGCAGGACCTGGAGACCAGGCCCGTTCAAAAGCAAGGAAAACAGGGCGAAGAGGGCTAGACGAACACCGTCACCGAGAAGATATCTGAAGTTGTCTAGCTCGTTATTCTAAGATAACATAATATATCTTATCAGACTCTCCAGATACTGCTGAACTGTGGGAAACCGACTCCCCTGTGGATTCCCTGTTGAAGCGCAACCACTGTCCTTGACGCTGCCCGGCCGGCGTCAGCGCCCAGAGGGTGGCCGAGAGGCCGTTTGTTCGGCGTGGCCGCCAGGCAGTGCGCTCTCAGTTGTATGATGCGGCAGTGTTGCGATTGAGCCGTCGTCACCTACTCGCGAAGTCTATGGTGCGTGAGTTGGTTGCGCCTCTGGTGCTAGGCGCTTCCGCAACAACGTTCCTACTCCTGATTCGCGCGCTTTTCATTTTGGCGGATCTTTTCGTGTCGCACGATGTCACGGTTGGGACCGCTGCTCGTCTGATGGTCCTGTTTCTGCCGAACGTGCTCTCGCTAACGCTCCCGATCGGGATGCTGTTCGCCGTCCTGGTTGTGGTGGGCCGGAGCTCTGCCGATCTCGAGCTTGTCGCACTGCAGGCGTGCGGGGTTCCATTGCGCCGCGCCGCTCGGCCGGTCGTGGCCGTTTCCGCGGTCGTGTGCGCGTGTGCGCTGGTGTTAACGCTGGTCGTCACGCCGAGAGCAAATCGTGATTTCGCCGACACGACTCGCCGTGTAAGCCTGTCCGCGGTGGCGGCATCTGTTGAGTCAAAAGTGTTTATCGAGGACTTCCCCGGCTACCTCCTCTACGTGCAGAACGTGGACAAGACCGCCAAGCGCTGGCGTGGCGTCCTCCTCTTCGACCTGCATGACCCGACCGAGGACAACCTCACCACCGCAGACTCGGGAGAGCTGGTGGTCAACCCGAGGGACGGCAGCGCGCTACTGCATCTCCAGGATACTGTGACGCACCTGGTCCGACCCGACCAGCCGACATCGTACCGGCGCAACGCCAATGACGATCTGACGCAGTCCTTGCGCCCACCAGGCAAGGACCACGGTCAGTCGCAGCTAATGTTCGGCGTTCGCGACACCGACACGAGTGAGCTTCTGAGGCGGCTGCACACACCTGAAGGGCAGCAGACCGTTGAGTCGCGCCGCCAGGCCGGTTTCGAACTCCACAAGCGCGTCGCGATTCCGTTCGCGGCGCTCGTGTTCGCCGTCGTGGGTTTTCCGCTTGGCATCCGCAACCGCAAGGGCAGCCGCAGCTTTGGCCTGACGTTCTCACTTGGCCTCGTGGTCTCGTACTACGTCCTGCTCAACAACGGTGAGGTCCTGGCAGATGCCGGCAAGGTGCCGGTCGTCGTCGGCGCCTGGCTTGCCAACGCAACTCTACTGGTTTTGGGCCTGGCTCTCTTCCGGGGCTTGTCCCGCGGCGTTGCGGCGCGCGCCGGAGAATCCTGGCCCAGGAGGTTGCTCGGCTGTCTCAAGCAGGTTTTGGCAACCGGCGCCAGACTCCTGCCGTGGCGGCCCGAATTGGCCGGTGCAAACAGTCGAGAGCTGGCCGAGCCCGTCGCGAACAACCGGAACCGTGCCCGTCGCATGAACCTGACGCTGGGCATCGTCGACGGGTACGTCATTCGGCAATGTCTCCTCTACCTCCTCCTTGTCGTCGCGACCGTGTGCGCCCTGTGGATCGTGGTAGACCTTTCGGAGAACCTCGACAGCTTCCGCCGTAACGTCGCGCCGCTGACGGTCATCATCACGTACTACGTCCTCACGCTGCCACAGATCATCCACGACATCCTGCCGGTTGCCTTCCTGATCGCCTTCCTTGCCACTGCCGCCGGTCTCGACCGCCAGAACGAGAGCACAGCCCTCAAGGCCGCCGGCGTTTCGCTGGCGCGGGTGGCGCTGCCGCTCATCGCCCTCGCTGGCGTCTGCGGCGTGGGTCTCTTCTTGATGGACGAGAACGTCACCCAGAGCTCCAACAAGGCAAGGCAGCGCGTGTTCGACGTCCTTCAAGGCCGGCGCGAGGCGCGCTCGTACCGCTCCGTGGAACGGCCGTGGCTCTTTCTTCCCGATGGCCGCACGCTGGTCAACTACTTGGAATACGATGTCGAGGCCAAAGCGCTTGTACGCCCATCGATCTACGTTTTTGACAGCCGGCTCAACCTGCGCGAGCGCTACGTTGCCAAGCGCGCTGTCCTGCGCGACGGCCGCTGGGTCGGCGAGGGAGTGTGGTCGCGGGCCCTCCTGCCCGACGGTAGGGCGGCGTTCGCTCCGCCCGGGGCGGAGCCTGTGTACCTGCCCCTGCACGCTGACGCCGACTACTTCGCGCGCGAGTACCACAAACCATCGCAAATGAGCTTCGGCGAGCTTCGCACCTACGTCGAGACGCTCCGGAAGGCCGGTTATCGGGTGGACCGGTTTGCAGTCCAGTTGCACCAGAAGCTTGCCTACCCGCTCAGCGCTGCGCTGCTGACCTGGCTTGCCATGCCGTTCGCGTTCCGCGTCGGGACGAGGGGCGCGCTCGGCGGCGTGGCGCTCGCTCTCGGTCTGGGGATGGCATTCTATGCGGTGCTAGCGTTCTCGACCCGTCTCGGCGAATCGGGCCTGATAACCCCCGTGCTCGCCTCCTGGACCCCGGCTGTCGTGTTCGCGCTCCTGGCGGTGAATCGCCAGACCACACTGCGTACGTGAGCTTCGTCCGCGCAGCAGCAACGGCGAAGAAGAAGGCACGCTCTTGGCGGCGTACCGCTGACGAGGCTATGCGAGAACTTCGGCGATGCGCGCGACGGCCCAGTCGATTTCGTTGCGCGTGATCACCAGCGGTGGCGCCAGGCGGACCGTGTTGACGTGGGTCTCCTTGAGCGCCTCGCAGTATCACCTGGCCTCGCCCGCTTCGGGTCTCAGTTCAACCCCGATCCACAGGCCTTGGCCGCCTATCTCTTTAACACGTATTAAGTTAAGCTCCATGAGGCGGCCCATGAACTAGTCGCCGAGCAGGGCGGAGTTGGCGACCATCCCCTCCTCCACCAGCACGCGCACAGCGACGCGCGCCACCGCGCTGGCCAGGTTGTGCGCGCCGAACCGGTCCTCAAGCTCGATCAGCTCGGCGCTTGATAGCGGGCTCGTGCTCTTTCCTGTCCTCCGGGAACTCGCGCGGGGGCGCGAGACGCTCCAAGCCTAGGAGATCGCGCACAAGAGTCGAAACGCCGCGGCGGCGTGGGGCTCCCTCCTAGACGCCATTGGGACTGAAGATGTACTCGACGCGGCTGGGCCCGAGCAAAGCCGTCAGCGCGGGGACGAACGTGGTTGGATCGACGCCAAGCACGCGACCTGGGACGAGGTCGCTGCTCCACCCGTCTCCCACGAGCCTGAGCCGCAGCGGCACCTTGCCCTCGTGCCGCAAGACGAGATCCCGCAGCGGCTCGAGCACTTCAGACTGCGCATGACGAGAGAGATCCATCTCCACCCGCAGCGCCATCGCCCTGCGAGCCTCGATGCCCTCCAGCGGCGTAACCTCCTCGATAGCAAGCTCGACGTGCTCGCCATCGCTGGCGCGCATTGTCGTAGTGGCGAGGACCGCCTTCCCCTCCACCAGGATCTTCTCGTAGCGCTCGAGCGCCTCCGGGAACGCCACCGCCCTGACGCTGCCAGTCTGGTCCTCGAGGTTCAGCGCTGCCATCCGCCTGCCTTGGTTACGGCCCTCTCTGATCGGTCGAAGTTTGAGGCCGGCCACAAGCCCAGCAACTACTGCGCGGTCGGCACCGGTGGCGGCCAGATCCGAGAGATCGCGCACAGGTGTGGCGCGCAACTCGCGCAGGACGTGCCCCCAGCGATCAAGAGGGTGGCCCGAAAGATAGAAGCCGAGCGTTTCCCTCTCACCGCGCAGCACCTCGTCAGGCGCCACTGTTGCGGTGCTCGCGAGCGGCATCGTGCTGCCCTCCTCCTCGAACCCGAACAGGAAGCCCTGGCCGTCGGTGAGCGCACGCCGCTCCCGCGACGCGCGCTCGAGCAGGCTGTCAAGACCAGCGAGCAGATCCGCGCGGTCGGGATGAAGCGAGTCGCAGGCGCCAGCTCGCACCAGGCACTCAATCACCTTGCGGTTGCCCGCCCTTTCTCCGACCTGGCGCAGCATGTGTGGCACGCTCTTGAACGCCCCTCCAACTGCAGCACGCGCCTGGACGATGGCTTCGCTCGCGATGTCGCCGACGCCTTTGACTGCCGCCAAACCGACTCGAATCGCCTCGCCCTCGACGGTGAACTGGAGCTGCGAGGCATTGACGTCTGGCCCCAGCACCCCAAGGCCACCTCCTACCAGGAGCGCCACATAGGCGGCGAGCTTGTCGGTGTTGGCGACCTCGCTGGAGAGCATTGCCGCCCAGAAATGAAGCGGGTGGTGAGCCCTCAGGTATGCGGTCTGGTACGCGAGGTAAGCGTACGCAACCGAGTGCGACTTGTTAAAGCCATACTGCGCGAACGGGACGATCTGGCGCCAGAGCGCTGCCACCTTTTCGCGTGGGTGCCCCTTGGCAACGCCGCCAGCGATGAAATGCTCGCCCTGCTCGTCGATCAGTTCCTTGATCTTCTTTCCCATCGCCTTGCGCAGCGTGTCCGCGCGTGAGAGTGAGAAGCCCGCGATCTGCACCGCGATGCGCATGACCTGTTCCTGGTAAACGATCACGCCGTAGGTTTCGGCAAGGATCGGCTCCAGGTCGGGAAAGATGTAGGTGATCGGCTGGCGGCCGTGCTTGCGGTCCGCGTACTCGCCTGCCCACTGCATCGGCCCGGGCCGGAAGAGCGCATTCAACGCCGCCAGTTCTTCGAACTTGCGCGGTTGGACGGTACGCAGCAGGTCGCGCATGCCCGACGACTCGAACTGGAAGATGCCATCGGTGTCGCCCGCGCAGAACAGGTCGTAGACGCTCGCGTCGTTGAACTCCATGCGCTCGAACTCAGGCGCCTCGGTCCCGGACGCCGCCAGGCTGCGCATGCAGTCGTCGATTACGGTCAGCGTCTTCAGGCCGAGGAAATCCATCTTGAGGAGGCCCAGCTTCTCGATCACGTCCTTGTCGTACTGAGTAACGACCTCGTCGCGGGACGTGCGGTAGAGGGGAACGATCTCGCGCACTGGCCGCGGCGCAATCACGACGCCGGCGGCGTGAACGCCACAGTGGCGCGCCAGACCCTCGAGGCGCTTGCCGATCTCAAGCAGGCGGCCAACGTCAGCGTCACTCTTGGCGGCTTCTGCCAGGCGGGGTGAGTCCCTGCGTGCCGCGTCCAGGGTCACTCCCAGGGCCTCCGGCACCATCTTCGCGATCCGGTCGGTCTCGGAGAACGACATCCCCATGACGCGCCCGACGTCGCGAATGCACGATCGAGCCTGTAGCACGTTGAAGGTCGCAATCTGGGCCACGTTCTCCTTGCCGTAGACGGCGCGTACGTGCTCAATGACCTTGTCTCGGCGGCGCTGGCAAAAGTCGATGTCAATGTCGGGCATCGAGACCCGGTCGGGGTTGAGGAAGCGCTCGAAGAGCAGGTCGTATTCGAGCGGGTCAATGTCGGTGATCCGAAGGGCATACGCAACCAGCGAGCCGGCCGCGCTGCCACGTCCTGGCCCGACTGGGATGGCTTGCTCGCGCGCGTAGCGGATGAAGTCCCAGACCACGAGGAAGTAGCCCTGGAAACCCATCGAGTGGACGGTGCTGAGTTCCAGCTCGAGGCGGTGCCAGTACTCGCCGGCGGCGTGCCGGCGCGTGCGCCCATCGCCCAACCGTCGCTCGAGCCCGGTGCGTGCCAGTTCCTCGAGGTAGTCCTCGGGGAGCTTGCCCTCAGGCACTGGGTAGCGCGGCAGGTAGAACTCCGGCTCGGGGAACACCACGTGGCAGCGCTGCGCAATCTCCGCCGTCCTGGCCACCGCGTCCGGCATCTCCGCGAACAGCCGCGCCATCTCTTCCGGCGACTTGACGAAGAACTCATCGTTGTATGGGTAGTCGCGGGCAAGGTCGGCGAGGGTCTTGTTCTGTCCGATCCCGATCAGGACGCGGTGTGCCTCCACGTCCTCGCGCCGGTGGAAGTGGCAATCGTTGGTCGCGACGAGCGGGATGCCGGCCCGCGCCGCGACGCGCTCGAGCGAGTCACGCACGCCCTTTTCTTCCGCGAGGCCATGCTCTTGCACTTCCAGAAAAAAGTTGCCTGCACCCAGGATCTCCCGGTACTGGCTTGCCGCTTCCTCGGCGCCCTTCTCGTCGCCGGACAGAAGCCTGGCCGCCACTTCCCCCGAAAGGCAGGCCGACAGTCCGATAAGCCCCTGCGCATGGGTGGCAAGTAGCTCTTTGTCGATGCGCGGGCGGTGGTAGAACCCATCCAGGTACGATGTCGTGACCAGCCGCATCAGGTTGTCCCAGCCGTGCTGTGTCTCGGCCAACAAGACGAGGTGCTGGTACGGACGCTGCCGGCCTGACCCACTGGGCGAGCGCTCGGTGTGGCTGCCGTGCGCGACGTAGACCTCGCACCCGAGCACCGGCCTGATGCCGGCCTTGCGGGCGGCGCTATAGAACTCGAAGGAACCGAACAGATTTCCGTGATCGGTCAGGGCGACCGCGGACATGCCTAGGTCACCCACCTGCTGCATGAGCTCGTCGAGTTTGATCGCCGAATCCAGCAGCGAGTAATGCGAGTGCAGATGAAGGTGGGCGAACCGTGCCGGCATGAGCCACCATTGTAGAGAACTCTCTCGGCAGCGCGCTGTCCGACCGGACTTGGTTCCCTTTGCACAACCGGTTCCCGGGAGATTAAGCTATGTGCTTGTGAAGCGAGGCGCAACCTGCGGGAGGGCGGCATGACACGTGGCAACATCCTCAAGCAACTCGGCATTGACGAACATAACCCGGGAGCCTGCGCGCGCGGCTGGCTCACGAGCAAGGGCTCCGAGATCGCCTCGCTCAATCCCACCGACGGCAGACCGATCGCGTGGGTACGACAGGCTGACGCTGCGACCTACGAGCGCGTCGCTACGGTCGCGTACGAAAGCTTCCGCACCTGGCGCATGGTTCCCGCGCCGAAGCGTGGCGAGGTCGTACGGGAGCTTGGCAACGAGCTGCGCTCCGACAAAGAAGCCCTTGGCCGTCTGGTGTCGCTCGAAATGGGAAAGATTCTCTCCGAGGGCCTGGGCGAGGTCCAGGAAATGATCGACATGTGCGACTTCGCCGTTGGTCTTTCGCGTCAGCTCTACGGCCTCACCATGCACTCGGAGCGCAGGCAGCACCGCATGTATGAGCAATGGCACCCTCTTGGCCCGGTCGGCGTCATCTCGGCGTTCAACTTCCCCGTCGCGGTCTGGTCATGGAACGCGGCCATCGCGGCAGTGTGCGGCGACACCGTGATCTGGAAGCCGTCTTCCAATGTGCCGCTCACCGCCGTGGCTGTCCAGCGCATCTGCAACCGCGTCATGGCACGCATGGGCTGCGAGGGGGTGTTCAACCTAGTTGTCGGGAGCGGACGCGACGTTGGTCAGCGCATGGTTGACGACCCGCGCGTGCCCCTAATCTCGTTCACCGGCTCAACCGTCCAGGGCCGACGCGTGGCGCAAGCGGTCGCTGCTCGTTTCGGCCGTTCGGTGCTCGAGCTTGGCGGCAACAACGCGATTGTCGTCCTCGATGATGCCAACCTCAGCCTGGCGCTCCGCGCCATCCTATTCGCCGCGGTGGGCACCGCGGGGCAGCGCTGCACGACGCTGCGCCGCCTCATTGTGCAGAAGCGCATCCTCCCAGAGCTGCTCGAGCGGCTGGAAAAGGCGTATCGCTCGGTGCGGATCGGCGACCCACTCGAGGCCGGCACGCTGATGGGACCACTCGTCAACGAAGCGGCGGTCTCTGAGATGATGACGGCGCTCGCGCAGGTCCGGGATCAGGGCGGCGAGATTCTGGCCGGCGGCCGTCAACTGGACCGGCCCGGCTTCTTCGTCGAGCCGACGTTGGTGAAAGCGCATGCCGGACTCGTGATCGCTGAGGAGGAGACCTTCGCGCCGATTCTCTACGTCTACGAGGTTGAGGATCTCGACGAGGCGATCACCGTTCACAACGCGGTTCGTCAAGGTTTGTCCTCGGCGATCTTTACGACCAACCTGCTCGCCGCGGAGAAGTTCCTTTCGCATGAAGGCTCGGACTGTGGCATCGCCAACGTCAACATCGGTACTTCTGGCGCCGAGATCGGCGGCGCATTCGGCGGCGAGAAGGAGACCGGCGGCGGCCGCGAGGCGGGGTCGGACGCATGGAAGGCCTACATGCGCCGACAGACCTGCACCATCAATTGGTCGCTCGAGCTCCCCCTCGCGCAGGGCGTCACGTTCGACGTCGACTAGGCAAACGCTACGTTGGGTGAGTAGGTTGTGGCGACTGCGCTTCAGACTACCCGGCCGTGACGCGCTGGCGCAGGCTGAGCAAGAGCTGCTTCACCTTCAGGCACTGGTCGCAGTCGGCGGTCGGCGTCTCGCACGGCACGCCGTCGGCTTGGATCTCGGCGCACTTCGGCTCGCGCACGTACTCCAGCAGTTCAGCCATCATCGAGTGCATCAGGTCCCGCAACGGGCTCGGCGGGATGTCGCGCAGCCCCGCGATGAGCCGCCACTCCGTGTCTGTCAGACTGACGTTGACCTGTTCCGGCGTCATCTTGCCTCCTCCCCGTCGCGGGACACCCGGTTCTGCGGGCTCAAGTATGCCTCATGCTCCAGCGGCGGGAAACGAGCGCGGCCGGTGCTCCAGCCAGCACATCGGCACCTCGTCGCCGATGACGGCCTTCACTCGTAGCGCAGCGCCTCGATCGGATCGATTGATGCCGCCTTGGCCGCCGGGTAGACCCCGAAGAAAACCCCGACCACAGAAGCAAAGCCAAAACCCAGCACCATTGCCCAGAATGGCACGTGCGCCGCCGGGAAGCCCGGGATCGCCTGTGCGCCTACGATCCCGAGGCCCCAGCCCGCCGCGATCCCGATCAGGCCACCGAGCGAAGAGAGCGTCATCGCCTCGATCAGGAACTGGATCAACACGTCGCTGCGGCGCGCGCCCACCGCCTTGCGCACTCCGATCTCGCGCGTGCGCTCTTTCACGGTCACGAGCATGATGTTCATGATGCCGATGCCGCCGACAAGGAGCGCGATGCCGACCACGGCGCCGATGACCTTGGTAATGGTGCCGAGAATCGAAGAGGTGGTCTTGAGGATCTCCTCCTGCAACATGATCTGGAAGTCGTTGCTGCTCCCGCCCTTGAGCCCGTGACGCTCGCGCAGGAGAGCGATCATGAGGTCTTTCGCGCGCTGCACGTCCTCGGGCGTCCGCGCCTTGAAATCGAGACGGAGCTGGTTCATCGCGTTCTCGCCAAAGATCTCGCGCGCGGTCGCGAAGGGGATCATGATGAGGCTATCGCGGTTCTGGCCGAGGAACTCGCCCTTCTGCTCCATCACGCCGATGACGGTGAAGGTGCCGCCAGCGACCTGGAGGTCCAACCCGAGCGCATTACCACCGACGTTGAGGTCGTCGAGCACCTTCTGGCCTACAAGGCAGACTCGCGCACGGCTCCTCATGTCCAGATCGGAGAAGAAACGCCCGCGCCCGACCCAGTGGTTGACCACGTCCTGGTACGACGAGCCAACCCCGAGTAGCATGGGGGTCGACGTGCGATCGCGCAATCTCACCCGCGTGCCCGAATAGTAGAGCGGCGTGAACGCGATGATCTCGGGGATGCGCTCGAGGATGGCCTGGCCATCCTCGTAGGTCAGGCGCACATCGCGGCCGGCGATGTCAGGGTTGTTCGGGTCACGCTCCGGGAACGCGGTGATGTAGGTTGCGCCGACCCCCTCGAGTTGCCCCGCGATCCAGTAGTTCAGACCCTGAACGATTGACACGACACCGATGACAGCCGCGACGCCGATGATGATCCCGAGCGTCGTGAGGAACGAGCGCATCTTGTTCGCCATGATGGAACGCAGCGCCATGCGCACGTTCTCAAAGAACACTACGCCTCCCCGCGCCGCTCCTCGACAATCTGGCCGTCACGCAAGCGCACCGTCCGGCGAGCGTGGCGCGCGATGTCCTCCTCGTGCGTGACGAGCACAATCGTGTTTTCTTGGCGATTGAGTTCGTCGAAGAGCGTCATCATCTCCTCGCCTGTGCGCGAGTCGAGGTTGCCGGTCGGCTCGTCCGCGAGCAAGATCGAAGGCCGGTTCACGAGCGCTCGGGCCACGGCGACGCGCTGGCGCTGGCCGCCCGAGAGCTCGTTGGGCTGATGGTGCATGCGGTCGGCCAAGCCGACCATCTCCAGCGCTTCTTTGGCACGCCGGTGCCGTTCGGCGCGGGGGACGCCTGCGTAGACCAGCGGCACCTCGACGTTCTCGAGCGCCGATGTCCGGGCGAGCAGGTTGAAGGTCTGGAAGACAAATCCGATCTCTCGGTTCCGGATGCGAGCCAACTCATCGTCGTTGAGCCGTGACACCTCCTGCTCGTTCAGCCGATAAACGCCCGAGGTTGGCGTGTCGAGACAGCCGATCAGATTCATGAGCGTCGACTTGCCCGATCCCGACGGCCCCATGAGGGCAAGAAACTCCCCTTTCTCCACGTTGAGGCTGACACCGTTGACGGCACGCACCGGGGTGTCGCCCATCTCATACACCTTGACGAGATCCGTAATCTCAATCAGCACGAGGTGTCTCCTTACCCCCGGTCGGCGCCCGGCCGCTCCTTATTCCGGCGCACCGCGTCAGCGTGCTTGAGGTCGCGCAGGACCCGGTAGGGGCCGCTGACCACCTCGGCGCCGTCGCTCAAGCCCTCCTTGACCTCGACCCAGAGCTCGTCGTGGACGCCGGTCTTGACGTCGCGCCGCGCGGCCTTGTCTTTGTCGAGGAGGTAGACGACCGTCACCTCACGCTGCGAGCTGTCCCCCTCGCGGCGCGTGACCTCCTTGCCCTTGGCGTCGAGCCAGCGCGTCTGGACCACCTGCTGCGGCACAGCGAGCACGTTCTCTGCGCGCGCTGTGGTGATTTCGACCTTAGCCGTCATGCCGGGCTTCACCCTCGCGTCCGGCTTGTCAAGCGCGATCTTGACCCTGAATTTCACCACGTCACCCTGCTTCAGGCCCGAAGAGCCGATCTCAAGCACGTGGCCTGCGAGCGGCGTGTCCGGCAGAGCATCCACCAACACGCGCGTGCTCTGGCCGAGCGCAACCGCAACCACCTCGCTCTCGGCCACGTCCACCTCCGCGACAAGCTCGGAGAGGTCGCCGATCGTCATCAGCACAGACCCGGCGAAGTTCATCGTACCCATCACGGCGGTTTCGCCCTTCTCGACGTTGAGCTTGGTGACCACGCCGTCCATGGGCGAGCGCAGCGTGGTGCGGTCGAGGTCGTCCACCACACGCTGGTACGCGGAGCGGGACTGGTGGATGGCCTCTGCCTGGACACGCACGGCGATTGCCGCCGTGTCACGTCGCAGTCGCGCCTGGTCGAGGGCGTCGTCCGACGTCACGCCCTCCCCGTGCAGGCGCTCGATACGCTGCCAGTTGATCTCGGCTGTGGCAAGCTCCGCCCTCATCTGCTCGAGGCCGACCGTGGCCTGATCGAACGCCGCCTTGGCCTGATCGCGCGCAGCGAGGTAGAGCTGCTTCTCGATCTCGAGCACGATTTGCCCTCCCCGCACGTGGTCGCCCTCCTTCACGGGGAGGCTGACGATTTCGCCGATGACCTTGGACTGGACTTCAACTTTCCTGAGCGGGTTGATGGTGCCACTCGCCTTGACGCGCGCGACGACCAGACGCTTGCCCACCTTCTCCACGTCAACGCCAACCCCCTTGCCGGTTGAGCCGGAGAGTGATGCCCACACCACCAACGCTAGGACCGCGACGACCGCAGCCGCCACCGCGACACGCTTACCCATCGCCACGTCTCCTAGCGCAGGGCAGCGAGGCCGGCCTTGCCGAGCGCCCACAAAAGCCAGAGCACGGCCACGATGCCCGTGACCTTGCCGCGGCTCACCCGGCCAACGATCGCGAGCCCGAGCACAAGCAGAATCCAGTTCCAGACGTTGAACACCTCGAACACGCTCAAGAACGCGGAAAGCACCTTGGGAGCGTCCGCCGGCAGCCACGACGCGACGCTCGACTTGACCATCGTCTCGATCTCCTGCGCGGCGAATCCTGCGCGTTGGACGCCGATTGCCGCGAGCAGACCGGAGTGCACGAGCACCGCGGGCCAGCCGGCGTAGACCGTCGCCGCGAACACGGGCTTGAAGTCGGCATCGGAGCCAAGCGCCTTGAGGCCAAGGAAGTAGAGGCCCCCGAGCACCACCAAGCTAAACGCCACGCTCACGGGCGCCAGCACAAGGGCGAACGGGGAGAACTTCTTGGCGGCCTCGGCAGCCTTGTCGAGCTGCTCGTCGCTGAGCTGCTGCCCACCGCGCTCCTGCATGGCCTGGTGAATCGTCGCATGCCAGTCCATGCGCGGCAGCAGGATCGCCTGCGCCGCGAGCGCCACCACCATCATCGTGACCAGCGGCAGCAACCACGTGGGCGCCGCGATGAGCTCGCGAAACACAGCCGAAGGGTCGTAGAACACGCGCCCCATGCGCGACAGCGCCGTCCCTTGCGGGGCCGGGGATGTCGGGCTCGGAGGCGTGGGCGTCACCGGCGCAGAGGTGTCCTCGGCAATCATGGCTTTTTCTCCGTTTTCGCGTCCGTGTCCTTAAGCTCAACGCCTCTGACGGCGAGCAGGTTGCCGATCGAGACGTGATATGCGGTCACCGCTTTCCGTTCTGCGACGCGCGAGAGCAACTCGTTCACTTGCGCGATCGCGAGATCCTCTTGGATCTTGAGCACCTGGTAGTTGGTCGACATGCCATTGGCGAATTTCTTGAGCTCGGCGTCAACGTTACGCTCGGCAAGCTCGCGCGCCTTCACCGAGGCGGCGATCGACTTCGCGCTGTCCTGCAGAGCACGCACCGTGAGACGAGTTTGCTCGATGATCCCCTGCCGCTGCGCCGCCATAGTTTGCAGCGCGATCTCAGACTGGTACCGCGCCTGCGCCCGGAGTGCCTTCGCCTGATGGTTGCCCAACGTGTAGCCGAGGTTCAGGCCTGCCGACCACTGCGGGTAGTCGAAGGCGGTGATCTGGTGCAGCGCGTCGCTCCAACCACCCACAATCGAGGGGTTCAACCCCTGTGGCGGATTGCTGGTGAGAGCACCAGCAGCTCCCAGGTACCCATATCCGAGTGCGAGATTTAGCGTCGGCTTTACCGCGTTCTCAGCCGCGCTCAGGTTCAGCCCCGCGATTTCCTGGTCCAGCGTGCGCTGCTTGATCTCAAGCCTGGCGGCCAGCGCCTGCGAGATCGCCTGCTCAAGATCCGGCGTGAGAGCTGTCGTCTCCAACGCTTCGGCGGGCTTGACCACCGTCTTCCAGTCGGCCACGTTTTCGAACCCCATGAGCTGCTTGAGCACGTCGCCGGCCGTTGCGAGCGCGTTTTCCGCAACGATGATGTCCTGTTCGCGCGCGGCCACGGTCGCCTCCGACTGAACGATATCGATCGGCGGTGACGTGCCAATCCGCACGCGCGTGCGGGTCTGGTCGAGCAGGTCCTGCGCGTTCTTGAGCGACTGCTTCTTGACCTCGAGGTTCTCGCGCTGGTAGACGAGGTTCCAGTACGCTTCTTCGACCTGCTGGATCGTCCCGATCACGGTTTGCTCGAACTTCAGCGCCGACTCGTCGCGGCTGCGCTTTGCCACCTCAATTGCGGTGCGCGTCACGCCGCTGCCGAACCCTTTGAGGAGCGGCTGAGTGAAGCTCAAGCCGAAGCTCGACCCGTAGCTCGGGTTCAGGAAGTAGTACGCGGAGTTCGTTTGCGTTCGATTGTTCGTCCACGAGATGCCGTAGCTCCCGCCGCTTGGGACGAGCTGGCCGAACTGGGCGTTGAAGGTGCGCTGTTTGCTGGTCACCACGCCCGCGCCTTGCAGGATGTTGGTTGCGGGGCTGTCCGCCGACGACTGCGTGAGGGCGATCTGCGCGACGGGGTCGAAGATCCCTGATGCCGAGATCACCCCTTCCCCGACCTGTGCCAGCCCGAGGCGCGAGACCTCGAGGTCGAGGTTGTGCCGGAGAGCGAGCTCGACCGCGTCGCGCAGCTTGAGCTTGAGCTCCGGCGCACCGAGGGTGGCGCCGCGCGTCTGCTGTCCCGGAACCGTCGACACCGTCAGGGTCTGATCCCCGGCGAATCCGGTTGCCGCCACCATGAGCGGCACCAAGCCGGCGAGGAGCAGACAAGACAATCTTTTTCTCACACCCACCTCCGGGTTCAAGATCTGGCGTGCGCGCTCGGCCTGTAGCGCCATCGCGCAACTTGTACGCATTTGTAGCACACTTGGTTGCGCTCCAGGGGCGTGGCCGTACCGCAACCTACGGACACAGCGAGACGGCGGCCCGCGCGCTCATCCCATTCCTACCGACGCGGTGAGGAGCTCCCGCGTTGCCGACTGGCTCGGGTGCGCGAGCACGCGTTCGCTTGGGCCTTCCTCTACGACGCGCCCGCCAGCCATTACGACGAGCCGCTGGCAGATGCGCGCCACCAGCTCCAAGTCATGCGCAATCAACAACATGCCAATGTGACGCCGGCGATGCAGGGTGAGCAAGAGGTTGAGCACCTGGCCGCGTACGGAGAGATCGAGAGCGGAGACAGGCTCGTCGAGAACCAGCAAAGACGGGTCCAAGGCGAGGGCGCGCGCAATCGTCACCCGCTGCCTCTCACCTCCGGAAAGCTCGTGCGGGTACTTCTCGAGCAGTGTCACGCCACCGGCAAGCCCGACGTCAGCGAGCAGCTCAAGGGCGGCGGTGCGGAACGCGGCCCTGCCAAGACGCCGGCGCTGGATGCGCACGGGCTCGGCCACGATGCTCTCCACGCGCTGGCGCGGATCCATCGCCGCCTCCGCATCCTGGAAGACAATCTGCACGGCCGTGCGAAACTGTCGCGTGCCGGCGCGGCCCAGGCTGCGGATGTCTCTGCCGCGGAAGCGGACCTCGCCGGCATCAGGGGTTTCGAGGCCGAGCATCAGGCGCGCCAGGGTGCTTTTGCCCGCGCCCGAGCGCCCGATCAGACCCACGATCTCGCCCGAAGACAGCGTCAGCGAAACGCCATCCAACGCCAGCAGCCCGGAGCGCCGTCCCCGCCCACGCACGCCGCCGCGCGCCGGATAGCGCCGCGTGAGCGCGCGCGCCGCCAGAAGCTCCTCACGCTCAGTCAATGGGCTCCTCAGCTTCGCTCCAGAGGAAGCAGCGCGCCCTGCGACCAGGCGCGATTTCGGCGAGCGCGGGCCGGCGCTCCCGGCAGCGTTCAAAAACCGAAGGGCAGCGCGAGGCGAAGCGGCAGCAGCAGCCCCATTCAGCCGGAATAGGAACCGTCCCGGGCAGGCTCGGGAACGTCTCGTCGCCGGCCGAGCGCGCCGCCTTCGTCAGGGCGACCAAGCCGAGCGTGTAAGGGTGAGCGGGATAGCCGAGCACGCTGACACGCGCACCGCTCTCGACCGTCTCCCCGGCATACACCACCGTGATCTGGTCGGCGACGCGCTCGATGAAGCGGGGATCGTGGCTGATCACGACGAGCGTCAGACCTCGCTGCGCCCGCAGTCGTGCGAGCAGCTCCGCAAGCTGGCTCTGCGCCACGGTGTCGAGCGCGGCGGTGGGCTCGTCCGCAATCAGCAGCCGCGGCGTGCCGGAGAGCGCGCTTGCGAGCAGCACGCGCTGCCTCTGGCCGCCGGAGAGCTGGTGCGGGTAGCCTCGCCAGAGCGCCTCGGCATCGAGGCCGACATCGCGCAGGAGCGCCGCGCCCGGACCGGGCGTGTCCTGCTGCGAAACCGGCCCGTGCAGGCGCGCCGCCTCGGCAACCTGGAATCCCACCGAGCGCAGCGGGTCGAGTGCCGCTGAGGCGTCCTGGAACGCCAGACCGACAATGCCTCCGCGCACCGCCTCAAGGCGACTCTCCGCCATCGCGAGGACATCCTCGCCGTCGAGCATCACCGTGCCGGCGACGATGCGGCCCGGCTCCGGCACGAGGCGCAGCGCAGCCAGGGCCGTGAGGCTCTTGCCGCACCCTGACTCCCCTACCACGCCCATGGCGTCACCTTCCTCCACGTGCAGGCAAACGCCGTCCACCACCCGGCGCATGACTCCGTCCGCGCCGGGAAAGGCGACGGCCAGGTTCTCGATCTGCAGCAGAGTCGACATATGCTGATTCTAGCCTGGACTATTCATGAGGGGCCGTAGCGAGGATGCGGAGGTGGCTGTCATGGTGGGCGCACGTAGGGCTGAGAATCCGAGGCGTACTGTGCTGTACGCCGCAGGACGCGAAGCCCGAGTACGCCCGCCAGGGCGGCCACATCCGCGGCCGCAGTAGGCACCTTCGTGAATAGGCCGGGCTAAGGCTTCTTGCGTGCGATCAAGCGCACAACCCACTTTTCGCCGCGGTGGCGGGGGTTGTCGTCATCACGTGTCAGGCGGTCCTCGTACCAGAGCACACGCAGCGGCCGGACGAGATCGAGCAGCTCGTTCGGGCGCCACAGGAACTCCGGATCCTGCGGCCCTCCGGAGGAACGCCCGAGTTGCTCGTGCGCGAACCCCTCGACGAGCAGCGCGCCGCCGCCACAAAGCCAGTGCGGAGCAGCCCCGATCGCCGCGCGGTCGTGGTAGTTGACCATCAAGACGAGGTCGAACGCCGGCTTCGTGATGTTGAGCGGCGACTCGGTAGCATCGCCGGCGAGCGCCGCCAGCTTGACTCCCTGGCCACGCGCACCCGCTCGGGCACGCGCGACGCCGGCCACGGCAGCGTCAACCAGGAATACATTCCAGCCTCGCGCCGCGAGGAAGACCGCGTTGCGGCCCTGCCCGCCGCCAAGATCGAGGCAGCGGCCGCCTGCCGGCAGCAAGGCAAGGGATCGTCGCAGGAAGCCGGACGGTTCGTGCCCGTAGAACGGCTCTGGTGAGTCGAGGTAGCGCCGCTCCCATTTGTCCCGCTCCTTCATGCCCTTCTCTCTTTCACGCCCAGCCGCTAGCATAGCCGGAGGAGGAGGCCGATGCCGTCTCGCAGCCCCAGCGTGCTCCAGCGCGCGCGCAGAGTGCGCGCGCTCGTCTTCGACGTGGACGGAGTCCTCACCGACGGGCACCTCTGGTACAGCCGCCGCGGCGAGGAGCTCAAGGTGTTCTTCGCGCGCGACGGTTTTTCCATCAGGCTGGCACAGCGCGAAGGCCTCCTCGTCGCGATCCTGACCGGACGGGTCACGCCCGCGCTCCGCGCCCGCGTCGCCGACCTCGGCATCCCCTCGGAACTGGTGGTCGAGGGCAGTACCGACAAGCGTCGCGACCTCAAGCTGCTCGCCCGCCGCATGAACCTCCCACTCTCCCAGGTGGCGTACGTGGGTGACGACCTGCCCGATCTGCCGGCGTTGACGGTCGCGGGCCTCGCGGGTTGTCCGGCCGACGCTACCGTAGAGGTGCGCTCGTCGTGTCACCTGGTGTGCCGCAGCCGTGGCGGTGCGGGCGTGGCGCGCGAGCTCGTGCAGACAGTGCTGCGGGCGCAGGGCCGCTGGAACGCGATCGTGGCAAGCTGGCGGGCCGGGACTGCTGCAGAGGGATACTTTGCTCGGGAGAGGGGCGCGAAACATGACAACGCCTGAGTTCGACGGCCAGGTTGCTCTCGTCACCGGCGCCTCAAGCGGCATTGGACGCGCGACCGCGCTACGCCTCGCGCACGGCGGTGCGCGCGTCGCTCTCGTGGCGCGTGACCGAGCGCGCTTGGAGCAACTCGCGCGCGAGCTCGGCGACGACCGCGCACGTGTGCTGGTGGCCGACCTGCGCGAGCAGCGGTTGCGGACGGAGGTGGTGCGACACTGCGTCGCGCACTTCGGTCGCCTCGATGTGCTCGTAAACGCCGCCGGAGTCATCGGCGCGGCCACGCTCGCGGCGAGCACGAATGCGCAGTGGCAGGAGATGATCGAGCTCAATGTGATCGCGGTCGTGGACCTCATGCGCGCGGCACTTCCCCACCTTCGCGCAGCCCACGGCTGCGTCGTGAACATCTCCTCGGTCGCCGGCGCACGCGCCTTCCCCGGCATCACGCCCTACGCGGTCTCCAAGGCGGCCGTGGATCAACTCACGCGCTGCGTCGCGCTCGAGCTGGGCGCCGACGGAGTGCGCGTCAACGCGGTAAACCCCGGCGTCGTGGTGACCGAGCTGCACCGGCGCGGCTACATGGACGAGACCGCGTACGCCGCTTTCCTCGAGCACTCGCGCGCGACGCACCCGCTCGGCCGAGTTGGCCAGCCCGAGGAGGTCGCGGAGGCGATCGCGTTCCTGGCCTCTCGGCGCGCAAGCTGGATCACGGGCGTGACACTCCCGGTCGACGGCGGGCGCTCGCAGACCTGCCTGCGCTGACGCCGTTTCGGACCTATAGTGAAAGCGTGAGCGGCAAACCCGAGAAGATCGCGCCCGGAGTTTGGGAGATCGCGCCCACGGGTGGCATGCTGGTGCCCGCGCGCATCTACGCGAGTGAACGCCTGCTCGCGAGCGCGGACCGCGACCGATCTCTCGCCCAGACCTGCAACGTCGCGCACCTGCCCGGAATCGTCAGCGCGTCCCTCGCGATGCCCGACATGCACGAGGGCTACGGCTTCCCAATCGGCGGCGTGGCCGCGTTTGACGCGCAGGACGGCATCGTCTCGCCCGGCGGCGTCGGCTACGACATCAACTGCGGTGTGCGCCTGATGCGGACCGACCTGAGGGCCGCCGAGATCGGCGCCCGGCTCCAGCAAATCGTGTCTGCGATCCAGCGCGATGTGCCCGCCGGCGTCGGCAGCGCGGGGGCGATTGCAACGCTCAAGGAGCGCGACCTCCACCAGGTGCTGCGCGAAGGCGCCGCGTGGGCGGTGCGCAACGGCTACGGCGCCACGGAAGATCTCGAGTTCACCGAGGCCCACGGTCGCCTCGCCGGCGCCGAGCCGGGCGCACTTTCGGCGCGCGCCCGTGAGCGCGGCGCGCCGCAGCTCGGCACATTGGGCTCGGGCAACCACTTTGCCGAGGTCCAGGTCGTGGACGAGGTCTTCGATCCGGTGGCGGCGGCGGCCTATGGACTTGAGCCCGGCCTGGTCACGGTGCTCCTCCACTCGGGATCGCGCGGCCTCGGTTTTCAGGTGTGCGACGACGCGCTCGCGGCCATGCACAAGGCCTCGCGCCACGACCGCATTGCGCTCCCCGATCCGCAGCTCGTTGCGGTGCCCGTCGCATCAGCCGAGGGCGCGCGCTACCTTACCGCGATGCGCGCGGCGGCTAACTTCGCCTGGGCCAACCGCCAGGTCATGATGGTCCTGATCGAGCGCGCGCTTGCCCGCATCCTCGGCGGCAACCGCGCCTCGCTTGGCTTCCGCCTCGTCTACGACGTTGCGCACAACATTGCCAAGCTGGAGGAGCATGAGGTCGCGGGCGTGCGCCGCCAGTTGCTCGTCCACCGCAAGGGCGCGACGCGCGCCTTTGCCGCGGGCCATCCCGAGCTGCCGCAGGCCTACCGCGACGTCGGCCAGCCCGTGCTCATCCCGGGCGACATGGGGCGCGCCTCGTTCGTTTGCGTCGGCACCGCGAAGGCGATGCGCGACACCTTCGGGTCAGCCGCCCACGGCGCCGGCCGGATGCTGTCGCGGCACTCGGCGCGCAAGGCCGGCGCCGGCCGCAACATCGCGCGTGAGCTGAGCGAGCGCGGCGTGCTGGTGGCAGCGCACTCGCCCAAGACACTCGCCGAGGAGATGCCCGAAGCCTACAAGGACGCGGCCGAGGTCGTCGAGGCTCTGCGCGTGTCCGGCATCGCAAATCCGGTCGCGCGCCTGCGCCCGCTCGGCGTCGTCAAGGGTTAGGTGCGCCTGCGCCGGCCTTGCCGCCGGCAAAACGCCTATCAGCGTCGCGCTCGATGTTGACAGCTTTCAGGCACGTCGGCATACTCTCTCGGCCTGGCGTGCCCAGGTAGCTCAGTTGGTAGAGCAGCGGACTGAAAATCCGCGTGTCACTGGTTCAATTCCGGTCCTGGGCACCACCATTTCCAGCACCCACGGGGCTTTGGCAAAAGCCCCGTGCAACCACGCCGAAGGAAGCGTCGAGGTCAGCGCGCCGTACGTCTCCAGGTCGCCTGCGGCTCCAGCCATCACCGTGCGGGCCTTGGCGAGCGTTCGGCACGGCACCCCAACTGTTGCCCCTACCGCTGCATGGTGACTGTCGTCGGATCGTTGGTGATGTTGTCAATCACCGAAGCAAACCCAAACACCCCCGACCCCGACTGCACCGTGAGCTTCGCGTACCCTCGGTCCATCGCCGTCTGCCCAGCCCGGTTCTTGAACGGCTGCGTGTCCTGCGCCCACTGGCCTGCCGTCAGACTCACCGTGTAGCTGGTGAGCTTGTTCCCCGCACCGTCGTAGAGCTCCACCAGCACCGTCGCGCTCCCCGTGCCTGTGTTGACCAACCCGATGTTGCACCGGTACGAGGCGTTCTCGCTCAACCCGGCAAGGTACCCGCTCTGTGCTGCCGAAAGGCCGTCGCTGGCAGCCACTGCCGGGTAGTCCTGACCCTGCGTGCCGCCTGCATAACAGCTTGCACTGGACGAGACCTGGTTGTAACTGCGCGCTGTGACCTTCAGCGGCTGGTCCGAAACGATCTGGATCGCCCCTGAGCCGCTCCCGCCAAGCTGCCCGACCACATCGGTCAGGATTGACTGCGCCCCAGCCGGCACGTAGACCGTGTTGGTCACGACGCCGCCGCTGCCGTAGAAGCTGAGCTGCACATTGGCTGCCGCCGTGCCGGTGTTGAGCAGGCCAAGATCGCTGCGCCACTGGCTCTGGTTGAGCCCGGGGTTGTGACTCGCCACCGGAATCCAGGCGGCGAAAGCGGGTAACGCTACACTCACCGTCGCCGTCGCCGAGTCGGCATGGCCGCAAGCGTTGGTGACCCGCACCCAGTAGCTCGTGGCCACCGTCAGCGCAGGCGTGGTGAAGCTGCTCGCGTTGGTCCCGACCGGGTGTGACGTGTCGCCGGAGACACCCTGGTACCACTGGTAGGAAAGCGGCGTCGTGCCCGTCGCGGTCACGGAGAGCGTGCCGCTCTGGCCGCCAGAGATGCTGACGCCCTGCGGCTGCGCGGTGATCGAGGGAGAGGTACAGCCGCCGCCAGTGGACACAGACCATGATCCTACCGCCTCGATGACTAGGTATTGGGTCGAGTGAGCGAGCATCACTGTGCCAGCGAAGGGGGCGGTCGTGTCGACGAGCAGATGCAGATAGCCTCCGAACTGGTCGTAGCTGGTGACTGCGAAGAAGGCGCTGCTTGCATTACCAGTGATGGTAGCGGTGTCCGGGACGCCGCCCGTCAGCAGGAGCACGTCGTCCCCAGAGCCGGCATGTGATCCGGGCACCGGTAGCGCATGTGCCGAGCCGATCGGAAGAATGTTGATCGTCCAAGCGCCGTACGCCTGAACCACGAATCTGCCCGCGTGCGTGCCGTCGAAATCGAGCGGGCGGATGCCGTCATAGGGTTCTACCGTGTTGACCAGGAGATCCACGTAAGTGCCGGAGCTCGTGTAAGAACTCACCGCGAAGTAACTCCTCGCGGCGTTGCCGGTCACATGGACGATAGCGGGACCCACAGACCGGCTGAAATCGATCACGTTGTCTCCGCTGCCGCTCCAGGATTGGGCATCGGAGCTGCTTGCCACCAAAACAGAGAGGACGAATGCCAGAGTCAGCCGGGACACGAAAGGATGCGATCTCCGCATGGATGATCCTCCTCGAAGGATGAAGCTCCTTTTCACACCATCGGTGCTTCTAGCAGCCGAGCGTGGCGGCGATCTCGACAGCGCCCGTGCCGACGAGCTTGCTCCCTTGCTGGACGAACTGCGCCACCGCTGCATGGGCAAGGAACAACATCCCGAGGGCCAAACCTGCTTGCCGTGCCATGGTCTCCTCCTCTCGCCGCTCACGACCGGATTAGCCAACACAAGAGTACGCCCGCTTTAGGAGGTGAAGCGAGTCCCAGCCCGGCCCGTGCTCCCCCACCGCGCCGCGAGCGCCACGGCGAGCACGAGATCATCGTGCGCGGCCTCGCGACGGCTCGTCTAAGCGTGTTCTCACCGCTCGTCCGATCGGGCGCGCGCCAGCAAGGCAGACCCGACCAGACCAGCCAGCGCTGAGGCCAGAAGAATGCCGAGCTTTGCCCCGGCCAGGGCCTCGGAGGCTCCGAAGGCGAGCGTAGCGATGAAGAGGGCCATGGTGAACCCGATCCCGCACAGACAGGCCGCGCCCAGCATCTGCATCCAGCTTATATTTTCCGGCCACAGCGCCAGCCGGAAGCGCACCGCCAGCCAGGACGCCAGCATGATGCCGATCGGCTTCCCAAACACAAGACCCAACGCCACGCCTAAGATCACCCGAGGCGACGCGGCCCTGCCGCCGATCTCGCTCAGTGACAGACCGGCGTTGACGAGGGCGAACAGGGGCAGGACGCCGAACGTCACCCAGGGATGCAGGCCGTGCTCCATGCGCTGCAGCGGGGTCGTCGCCTTCTCGCACGCTTCTTCGAGACTGTGGAGAGCCGCAAGCTGATCCGCGTCCGCGAGTGGGCCGTCGGCCCCGCGCGCTGTGGACGCAAAGCTGGCAAGCAGCGCTTGGCTCCGGGCGAGGAACTCGTTCGCATTGATCCGGGTGCGAGCCGGCACGGCCGCAGCCAGCAGGACGCCGGCGATGGTGGTGTGCACGCCTGAGTCCAGCAGCGCGATCCAGAGACCAACGCCCAAGACGCCATAGATGAGAGGGCTGCGTGCTCCGGCCCAATTGGCCAGTGCCAGCAGGACAAGGATCGCGCCTGCGGCGGCCAACTGGTTCCACGCCAGCGCATGCGAGTAGAAGACCGCGATCACGATGACTGCGCCGATGTCGTCGGCGATCGCGAGGGCGACCACGAAGATCCTGACCCCGCCAGGAACACGCGTACCCAGCAGCGCCATGACACCGATGGTGAAGGCAATATCGGTCGCCATCGGGATGCCGAACCCGCGCGCACCCGCGCTCCCCAGGTTGAGCGAGAGATAGACCAGACCCGGCACGAGCATGCCGCCCAGGGCTGCAACAATCGGAAGCGCCGCTCGACGTGGTGACGAGAGCTGGCCCGCGATCACCTGCCGCTTGATCTCGAGACCCATGACGAAGAGGAAGATCGCCATGAGGCCATCGTTGATCCAGAAACTGAGCGGCCTGGCGAGGCCAAGCCACTCCGGACTGACCCCGAGCTGGGTCCGCCAGAAGGCAGCGTAGCTCCTTGCCCAGGGGGAGTTGGCCACGACGAGCGCCACCAGCATGGCGCCGAGCAGCACGACGCCGCCCGAGGCCTCGATCGCGGCGAACTCCTCGAACGGCTTGATGATCCGTTCGACGAGCGGGGGCGAACTCGGCGCGTGTGCTCGGCTGTGCTGCGATCTTTCCATCTCAGCTCTGGGACAGCGTGTCCCCTCCCCCACCCGAACTGCCTTTTCCACACGCGTCAGGCGACGGCCGTGGCGCCCACAGCGAAAGCGAGCGCGACGCCGAGCGTGACCGCGCTGACGGTTGTCGGCACCGCGCCAATTCTAGTCTCCCGAGGCGAACCCGCAGGAGCGCGCCCAATCGGAAGAGGCTATGGCGTCAGCGGCAACGTCACCGTCGGCAACGGATCGCCGGCAGGATCGAGCAAGATCTCGCTGACCTTGTGACGGTAGACCTTGCGGACAAGCAGAGAGACACCCTGGAGTTGGAGGGTATCGCCGCCGCGCGGCCGGTGCCCGAGCGCCTGGGTGATCCACTCGTTGACCGTCGCAGCGCTCTGCACCTGAGGAGCGAACTCCGGCCTCTTCAAGATATCGCGTACGCGGCCGATTGTCGCCCCACCGCCGATCACGAACCTGCTGCCGGAGGGGTTGATCTGGTGTGGCAGGCGGTCGAACTCGTCCTGGATGTCGCCCACGAGTTCCTCGAACACGTCTTCCTGCGTGATCATCCCGATTACCTCGCCGGTGCGCTCTGCCACTAGCGCCAAGTGCGCGTGCTCCGCGATCATCTGGCGCAAGGCCGCGCTCACGACGGTGCCGGCGTCAAGGCGCATGATCGGGCGGATGATCTCGCGCAGGCTGGGGTTGGTCGGGTGGGTCTTGGCGAGGAACACCATCTCCTTGAAGTTCACGTAACCGCAGATCCGCTGCGCGTTGCCCCTCTCCTCGGTGACGGGAAAGCGCGTGTGCAGGTCCAGGTGGGCGACGATGATGTTCTCGCTCAGCGGCGCATCGAGGTACAGCATCACGATATCCTCTACCGGCAGCATGATGTCCCGCACCGTCAGCGTGGAGAGCCGTGCCGCCTGCACCATAATCTGTTCCTGCTGGATGCCGATGAAGTTGGCCGCACGAAGCATCGTTACCTGGGCGCGAAACTCGGCGAGGCTGGTCTTCCGGTCGGCCGGGGCTTGCGGAAAGACATCGGCGAGCAGGCCTACAGTTGCCTTCGCTGTCCACTCAAACATCCACACGGCCGGATAGCAGATCCAGAAGAACACGCGCATGCTGGGCCCGAGCGCAAGGCAAACCCGCTCCGGATTCCGAATGGCGAAGACCTTTGGCAGCAGCTCTCCAATCAGGATGGTCACCATCGCCAGGGGGACGACGATCACGACCAGCGCCACGATCTCGGCCGAGCTCACAGACATGCCCAGCCCCTTGCTGAGCACTGGGGCGAAAGCGCTGTAGGCAGTGGCGCCACCGACGGCGCCGGCGACGGCGGCCGACAACGTAATGCCCATTTGCACAACGGCCATGCTGGCTTCCATGCGCTGCCGCATCATCAACGCGGCGTCGGCGCCGCGCGCGCGCGCCTCGGCCAGGGCCTTGAGCCGCGGCAACCTCACGGTCGCCAGGGCCAACTCGTAGGCGGCAAATACACCGTTGAGCAACATCATGAGGATGATGATGACCAACTGGTACATGTGCATATCTAGGCATCCTTGTACCACAACGGTACCGGAACGCGCTCGTCGCCGTCTTGGCTGTGATCCAGGCTCGCGAGGCGGCGGCGCCGGCACCTCGGGGCCAGCGCTTTTGGCCGCGCGCGCGTCGCGGGCCCTGCAGTAGACGGCACAGGCACCGCTGATGGGTGCGCGGCGCGTCCGCGGAAAGGCGCCGAGCACCGGTACAATGTCGCCATGCACAGCCGCGGCACGGCCCTCCCCTCGCTCGTGCTCCTCGTGCTGCTCGCTGCCCTGCTCTACCCCGCCTTCGTGCTCAACCTGCGCATCGCTCCCGAAGCCAGCCTGCGCGGGCTGCCGCCGTGGCGGATTCAGTGGGGTCCGGCGCCCAAGCCGTCGCGAGTCGCGGTCGAGGCGGCGACTCGGCTCGGGCCGCGCCTCGCGAGCATGGCGCGCGGAGGCCTCGGCGGCGCGCTCTGGAACCCGTGGCTTGGGGGCGGCCGCCCGGGCTGGCTGGCATCGGCAGAAGAAGGAGGCGCTCCGCTCGCGCTCATGGCCGGACTGCTCGCCCGCTCGGGCTGGAAGTGGACCGCGCTCGTGACGCTCGAGATCGGGTTGGCGTTCGTGCTCGTCTACTGCCTGCTCCTGCGCCTGGGCCTGGAGCGCTGGCCAGCCGCCGTAGGCGGCATTGCCTATGCGCTCTCGGGCGCGGTGACAGGCAGCGCGCTCACGTGGCAGGGATCCGCGCTCGCGCTGGGCCCGCTCGCCCTCCTGCCTGCGGCCACACCGGCGCGCTCGCGCGTGCACGCTGTGGCGCAGTGGGCCGCGGCGCTGGCTGTGTTTGTCTACTGCGGGCCGGCGGCACTGCCGTTCATCGCGCTCGCCGTGACGCTCGTGATCTTTGCGCCGATCGTCACCGGAGGGCGGCGATCCTGGGTTGGGCTGGCGCTCGCGGCCGTGCTCGTCGGCGCGCTCCTGCTGCCACGGCAGTGGCTGGTGCAGGCAGGCGGCGAAGCGGGAGCGGTGCCAGCGCCCGCCGTTCCCGAGGCGCCCGTCACGAACCTAAGAGCGTTCTTGACGCCGCCGGTGGGCGCCGCGCAGAACGGCGCGCGAGAGTGGGACGCGAGCGCGTCTGCCGCCTTCCTCGGCGCCGTCAGCGTGGCGCTCGCCATCCTTGGCGTGGTGACAGCTCCTCGCCGCGTTGCCGCCTTCTGGCTCGCGGTTGTGCTGGCGAGCGTGGCTGGCGTGATAGTGCCCACGTCGGCGCTCGCGGCAGTAGGGCTGAGCACGCGTCCGTTCGGTTCTCTCGCGCTTGGGACCGCGCTCCTGGCCGGACTTGGGGCGGCTACTCTCCTGCGCAGAGCCAGCGGCGGTGCGCGCACGCTCGTCGGCAGCGCGCTCGTTCTCCTCGTTGCAGTCAATCTCGGCAACAGCGTGGCGCGCTCGTTGCCGTTTGCATCAGCTCAGGATGCCGATCTCGCCCAAGCCCTGCCGCCTGTGCTCACCGCGCCCGGAACGAGAATCGCAGGCCTGCTGCGCACGCTGCCGCCCGACGTTGGCGCGACGCTCGGCCTCACGGACGTGCGGGCGCAGTCATTTGTGCGTGAACCCAAGTACGCGGCCCTACTCGGCTTGTCCCAAGACGGCGAGCTACCGGTCGCGCGCCTCCTGGATGCGCGCCTGGCCGTGCTTGGGGCCAACTTTCTGCTCGAGCCGCTGCCGCTGCGCGTGGTATCGGGTGAGATCTTTCGGCGCGCCGAGCTGGCCGAGGCCGCTCTGGCAGGGTCCGACCCCGCTCATGGGCTGCTGCGCTACCGCGTCAACGTGCCGCCTGGCGCCAGCCGCGTCGGCGTGTCGAGCGCACGCGGCGAGGCCGTGCACGCCGTGCTCGAGCGCCCGGGCCGCAGCGGTGCTCTGGCTGCCGACGGCACGCTCGCCGCTGAGAGCGGCGCGTGGCGCTGGTTCACCGTCCCGCGCTCATGGCCGGCGGGGCCGGCGACGCTCGTTCTTGCGGGCGCAGATGGCGGCGCCGCAGCGACCGAGGTGATCGCCTGGGACGCGTCCAAGCTCCGGCTCGCCGCCGAGGAGCACGGTCTGCGCGTTTGGGAATGGGACGGGGCGCTCCCGTTTGCGCAGCTCGTGGCGGCGACGGATGGTCCCAGCGCGGAGGGCGCCGTGCGGGTTCTGAGCCGGAGCGCCGCGCGCGTCGAACTCGAAGCCGTCTCAGACCGCCCGGCCGTGCTTGTGGTTCAGCTTAAGTACCGGCCGACGCTGTGGCGCGCGCGCCGCAACGATGTCCCGGTGACCACTGCCGAGGCCGCCGGCGTGTGGACGGGCATACCGGTGCCGGCGGGCCGATCGCGCGTGGCACTCGCCGCAGTCGTACCGGCACGAATCTGGCTGCCGGCGCTCACAGCGCTGGCGGTCGTCCTGGCCATGAGCGTGTGGCGGAGGCCGGCATGAAGCTCGTCATCCAGATCCCGGCGTGGAACGAGGCACAAACACTACCGGCGACGCTCGCCGAGCTGCCGCGAGCCATCGCGGGCTGCACCGAGGTGGAATTGCTCGTCGTTGACGATGGCTCACTCGACGACACCGAGGCCGTCGCGCGCGCGGCCGGCGCCGAGGTTGTCCGGCTGCCGGTTCATCGCGGGCTGGCGCGCGCCTTCACCGCCGGTCTCGAGATGGCGCTGCGGCGCGGCGCCGACGTGATCGTCAACCTCGACGCCGACGGTCAGTACGATCCCTCCGCCATTCCCGACCTCGTACGGCCGATCTTCGACGGCGACGCCGACATCGTCCTCGGCGATCGCGGCGTGGCGACCCTGGCGCATTTCTCGCCCACCAAGCGCGCACTGCAGCGGCTCGGGTCGTGGGTTGTGCGCGTGCTTTCCGGCGTGCCGCTCCAGGATGCAACCACCGGCTTTCGAGCCTTCTCGCGCGCAGCGGCTGCGCGCCTCAACTGCTTCACGACCTTCACCTACACGCTCGAGACGCTGATCCAGGCGGGGCAGGCCGGTCTCACCGTGCGCTCGGTCCCGGTGCGCGCCCGCGCGGCGGAGCGGCCGTCGCGCCTCTTCCGCAGCAACCTGGGCTACGTGTTGATCTCGCTCGCCACCCTGATCAGGCTGGTGTTCATCTACCGCCCCTTGCGCGCGCTGCTAGCGCTGGCCGCCATGTTCTGGCTCGTGGCCGCGCTGTTCGTGCTGCGCTTTGCATTCTTCTACCTCACCGGCATCTCGCCTGCGGGCCACGTCCAGTCGCTCATCGCGGCTGCTGTGCTTGCTCTTACCGGCGTGCAGCTCGCCGTACTCGGAGTGCTCGCCGACCTCACCGCCGTGAACCGCCGCCTGCTCGACGAGCTGCGCGCCGCCGCGCGGGAGCGCGCGTGACGCGTGGCAGTCGGAGCTCGTGGCCGCTGGCGGTGCTCGGCGTCATTCTCGCGGCGGGGCTCTTCCTACTCGCCCGCCCGCGCGCGGTCATATCCCTCGCAGGGAGCATGCGCGGGCGTGGGTTCGCCATCGCGCTGGCATGCTCGTTCGCGCTCCAGCTCTGCCGGGGAGCGCGCCTGCTCCTGCTCACAAATCGGCGCTTGAGCTTGGCGCGCGCGACCTCGATCAGCGTGGTGTGGCAGTTCGCCACGTCGGTGCTCCCGTTTCGCCTTGGAGAGATCGCCGTCGTCCCCCTATTCGCCCTCGCTGGGCTGCCGGGAGTCGTGCGCGGGCTGTCGACCGTCATCCTTGTCCGCCTCCTCGACGCGGCGGCGCTCGCGACCTGGGTGCTCGTGGCCGCGATGTTAATCGGCGGCCACGCTCTCGTGCTGCCGGCGCTCGCCCTGTTGCTGGCGCTCACGGTCGCCGCGGTGCTCGCGGCGCGCGCGCGCGCGCCAATGCGTCTGGCGCTCCGTTGGCGGCGCCGGACCGGATGGCGGCGCAACGTGCTGCGCCAGCTTCTTACCGTCCGACGCGAGCTCAAGGTGCTGGTGCGTTCACCCGTGCGCGCCGCCGCCACCGCGCTCCTCTCCGTGCTCGTGTGGGCCGGCATCTGGGCCCTGTCGCTCGCGCTTCTACGCGCGATCGGCATCGCATGGCCCGCCGCGCCGGTCCTGCTCGGCGTCCTCGGCGCCTCGCTTGCCTCGAGTGTCCCGATCGGATCAATCGGCAGCTTCGGCATCCAGGAGGCGGGCTGGACCGGCGCGCTGGCTGCGGTTGGCGTTCCGGCGGGCCAAGCGCTCGCTGCCGGCTTCGCCACCCACCTGTGGAACATCGTGCTGCTCGCGGTGCTTGCGCTGCCTGCGAGCCTGCTGCTCGCGCTCGCTCAGCGCCGGCTCTCCCACAAGGCGCGGTGAGCCGAGGCGACGAGCCCACGCACAGCACGCCCCTGCGCCCAGAGCTCAAGGCGCACCGTGCTAGCCTTCTGGCGTGCGCACTCTCCGTCTCTTCCGGCGCGTCCTGGTCTACTACCGCGAGCACACCGGCACGACCTGGCTTGGATGCCTGAGCGCGGTCGCCGGCGCGGTCGTTGGGCTCGCCGCGCCGGGCATCGTTGGACGAGCCGTTGACGCGCTCGCGGCCAACGCGCCACTTTCCGTGCTCCTGCGTCACGCGCTGCTTCTGGTGGCGGTCACTGCGGCTGCCGGGTTCTTCCTCTTCCTTCAGCGCCAGCTCCTTGTCGGCGTCTCGCGCCACCTCGAGCACCGCCTGCGCGTAGATCTCTTCAGCCATCTGCTGCGCCTGCCGGCGAGCTTCTTCATGCGCGAGCGGGTGGGAGATCTGCTCACGCGCGCGGTCAGTGATGTTGGTGCCGTGCGCATGGCGGTCGGGCCCGCGTTCATGTACGCCCTGAGCACGGGCACCGTGCTGATCATCTGCACGGTGCTCATGGCGCGCATCAGCGTGCCGCTGACGGCCATCTCGCTCGCGATCCTCCCCCTGGTGGCCGGGGCGACGCGCTACTTCGGCACGCGCATTCACGAGCGTTGGGGCAAGACGCAGGAGGAGATGTCGCGCTACACAACGCGGCTGCAGGAATACCTCGTCGGGCTGCGCGTGCTGCGCGCCTACAACTGCGAGCAGGCCGAAGCGCAGGCGATGGCGGCGCGCACGCGCGCCTACGTCGCCACGAACGTGCGCCTGATCCGGGTGTCTGCCCCGTTCCAACCGGTGCTCCAGGTCCTGATCGGAATTTCCTTCGTGGCCGTCCTCGGCCTGGGCGGCGACGCGGTACGGCGCGGCGCGTTCTCCCTGGGCCAGTTTGTCGAGTTCAACCTCTACCTCGGCCGTCTGATATGGCCGATGATCGCGGTCGGCTGGGTTGCCAACCTGGTTCAGCGCGGCGCCGCCTCGATGAGCCGCATCGAAGAGCTCTTCGGGCAGGCGCCGCTGCCCGAGCTGCCGTCGTCCGCAGCCCTGCCTATTTCTGCCGAACCCGCAGCGCTTGAGGTCCGTCGGCTGAGCTTCACCTACCCAGATGCCCAGCATGTGGCGCTCGCCGAGGTCTCGTTCGCCGTCCAAGCGGGCGAGCGCCTCGCCATCGTGGGCGGGGTCGGCAGCGGCAAGAGCACGCTGCTCGCCCTCATCCCGAGACTGCTGGAGCCCGCGACCGGCGCACTCACCCTCGACGGCGCCGACGTGCGCGACATCTCCCTCGACCGCCTGCGCCGCGAGGTCGCGCTCGTGCCGCAGGGCTCCTTCCTGTTCTCGGCGAGCGTGCGCGACAACATCGCCCTCGCCTGCCCCGCGGCCCGCGACGACGAGATCGCCGCGGCCGCGGCCGCGGCCGGTCTCGCCGCCGACCTCGAGCGCTTGCCGTTAGGCCTCGCGACCGTCGTCGGCGAACGCGGCGTGACGCTCTCGGGCGGCCAGCGCCAGCGCGTAGCGATCGCGCGGGCGCTGCTCGCGCGGCCGCGCCTGCTGCTGCTGGACGACTGTCTCTCGGCGGTGGACACGCAGACGGAGCAGCTCATACTCGCGGCACTGCCACGCACCACCCTGCTCTTCGCCACCCACCGGCTTGCCGCCGCCGAGTTGTGCGACCAGGTGATCGTGCTCGAGCAAGGCCGCATCGTCGAGGCCGGCACGCCGGCCGATCTCGCCGCGCGCGGCGGACGCTATGCGCGCCTGCTCGCCCTGCAACGCTTGGAGCAGGAGGAGCGCCTCGAGCAGACCGCATGAAGCGGCGCTCGCGAATGGCATGAAGCTTCGCATCGTCTTGGTCCGCCCGCGCTACGCGGGCAATGTGGGCGCCGTCGTGCGGCTCGCGGCGAACTTCGCCGTCCCCGAGGTGACGCTGGTCGCGCCCGTCTGCCCGCTTGACGATCCCGAGTTCGTGCGCATGGCGATGGGCGCCGAGAAACTCGTGCGCGTGGCAGAAGTCGCCGACCTCGCGGCTGCGATCGCCGACGCCGGGCTCGCGTTGGCGACCACATCCGGCCGCGAGCGTGACCGGCGCGCAATCCACTCCCCCTCCGCAGCGGCCGACCTCGTGCGTGCGGCCGTGCCTGACGTGGCTGCGCTCGTCTTTGGCGCCGAGCGCTCCGGCCTCACGCAGCGTGAGCTGCGCCAATGCCATGCCACGGTGTCGGTGCCGACAAACCCTGAATTCCCGGTGCTCAACCTCGCCCAGGCGGTCGCAATCGTGGTCTGGGCCGTTCAGGCCAACCCGGCCCCGACCGCACCTGCCCTCGACCCTCTGGACGGCCCCGCCTCAGTCCACGAGCTGCAGGCCGCGCTTGCGCACTTGCGCGAGGTGATGTTGCACTCGGGCTTTCTCGACCCCAACAACCCGGCGCGTGTGATGGACCAGCTCCAGCGCTGGTTTGGGCGCGCCGTGCCGACGCGACGCGAGATCACGCTCCTGCACGCGCTCGCGGCCCACATGGCGTACCTCGAAGCCCGTTCGTCCAGGAAAGACTGAGCCCTGCTTCGCGGTCTCTACGTCAGGTCTCGTTGTCGGTGTTGCGCCGTGCGAGCACGGTGGCCGGATCCAGTCCGGTGACACGCCGGAAGCGGTCGCCCAGGCCCTCGATCGGGCCCGAGCTCTCGTCCAGCTCGATGCGTTCGATGCGGTGCGCCGGCACGAAGATCGTCACCGGCCCAAGCAGCCTTGGCCCGGGCTTGGCGAACTGATGGGCATAGTCCTCGAACGCGTCGAGCGCCACACCACGCAACGTGACCCCGGTTATGTTGACGATCAGCAATACGCCCCAGAACTTCTCGCGCGGAGAGCCGCAGCTCAGCACGACGAGGTTACCCGGCTCCATTGCTCCGCTCACCTTCCGGCTGGCACAGTTCGAGCAACACCCCGCCCGCCGACTTGGGGTGGACAAAGCAGATCAATGACCCGTCAGCGCCCGGCTGGGGCTCGTCGCTCACCAGCGCGACGCCCTGGCGCTTGAGCTCGGCCATGGCGCCGTGGATGTCCGCGACCGTGAGGCAGATGTGGTGCAGGCCTTCGCCGCGCCGGGCAAGGAAGCCCGCGATCGGCGACTCGGGTCCGGTCGGCTCGAGCAGTTCGAGGCGTCCACCGGCCAACGGCAGGAACGCGACGCGCACCTTCTGCGCAGGCACCTCCTCGCGGGCCGAAACGGCAAGGCCAAGACTGCAGTAGAGCGGGAGCCGGTCCTCGATCGAGCGCACCGCAATGCCGATGTGATCAAGAGCGATCATGACACCTCGCCGAAGCATAGCGCAGCGAGGCGAGCCGCGGCCGCGTAGGGATCGAGTTCGCCACTGCGGGCGGCCGCCACAACCTCGTCCCAGGTCGCAGCGTGAGCCGAGCGCACGCGTTCAAGCACCATGCCGGCGAGCAGTCTCTCGACGCGACGGCTCGTGCGTCGCCACCTCAGCTCCTGCCGACGGCCGGGCTCGAGGAAGGCTTGGTGCGCATCCACGGCGGCGGCGAGCGCGGCCACCCCTTCGCCTCGGGTCGCGGTCGTCTCGATCACCGGTGGCAGCCACGGCGACGGTGACGCCAGCGCCAGCGCTGCCTCCAGCGCCGCCGCCTGAGCCCCGGCCCCGGCCAAATCGGCCTTGTTGACAACGAAGACGTCACCGATCTCCATCAGCCCGGCTTTCGCCGCCTGCACGTCGTCGCCGAGACCTCCGACCGTGAGCACGACCACCGTCTCGACCTCGAGGGCGACGTCAACCTCATCCTGCCCGGCGCCGATGGTCTCGATCAGGATCCAGTCGAAGCCCGCGGCATCGAGTACGTCTACCGCGTCCGAGGTGGCGGCCGCGACGCCGCCGAGCGCGCCGCGCGTGGCCATTGAGCGCACGAAGCCACCGCGCGCGAGCAGCTCGGGCATGCGCACGCGGTCGCCGAGCAGCGCCCCGCCGGAGAACGGGCTCGAGGGGTCGGTCGCTAGGACGGCGACGCTTTGACCACGTCCGAGCAGGGCGAGGCCCAGCGCCTGGACGAGCGTGCTTTTCCCCACGCCCGGCGCCCCCGTGATCCCGACCGTACGTGCGTGGCCGAGTCGCCCGTGCGCTCTGGCCACCACCGCCGCCGCCTCGTCTCCACCACGCTCGACGGCAGAGAGCGCCTTGGCCAGGGTGCGCGCGTCGCAGCGCACAACGGAGCGCTCCCCACAAGCGCCCATCAGCGGCCCAGTACCTCGCGCGCGATCACGAGGCGCTGGATCTCGCTCGTGCCCTCGCCGATGGTGCACAGCTTGCTGTCACGCCAGAGCTTCTCCACCGGGTAGTCCTTGGTGTAGCCGTAGCCGCCATGGATCTGGACCGCCTCCTCGCATACCCGCACGGCCACCTCGGAAGCGAAGAGCTTGGCCTGCGCCGACAGCAGCGTGCTCTTGTCGCCGCGATCCTTCGCGTCGGCCGCGCACTCGGTGAGCAGCGCCGCTGCGTGCACGCTCGTGGCCATGTCAGCAAGCTTGATGCGGATCGCCTGGAACTCGGCGATTGCCCGCCCGAACTGCTTGCGTTCGAGCGCGTAGGCGCGCGCCGCGTCGAACGCCCCGCGCGCGATCCCGACCGAAAGCGCTGCGATGGAGATACGGCCTCCGTCCAGCACTTCCATCGCCTGCACGAAGCCGTCGCCCTCGCGGCCCAGCAGCGCGTTCGCCGGCAGGCGGCAGTCGTCGAGCACCAGTGACGCGGTGTCGGAGGTGCGCATGCCGAGCTTGTCCTCGCTGCGGCCGACCGCGATGCCGGGTGCGTCCAGCGGCACGATGAAGGCCGAGACGCCGTGGCTTCCCTCCTTGGCGGTGCGCGCCATCAGGACCGCGACGCCTCCGACGGAGGCGTTGGTGGTGAAGGTCTTGTTGCCGCGCAGCACCCAAACGTCGCCCTCGCGGCGCGCGGTTGCCTTTGTGCCCCCGGCATCCGAGCCGGCCTCGGGTTCGGTGAGACCCCATGCGCCAAGCATCTTCCCGCTCGCAAGTGGAGGCAGCCAGTGTGCGCGCTGCGCCTCGTCGCCGAAGAGGAAAATGTGGTTCGTGCACAGCGAGTTGTGCGCGGCCACCGTGAGCGCGATGCCGGGCTCACAGGCGGCGAGCTCCTCGATGATTGCGATGTACTCGCGGTAGGAGAGGCCCGCGCCACCGTGCTCCTCAGGGATGATGACACCGAGCATGCCGAGCTTGCCGAGCTCGTCCATGACGGCGTGCGGGAAGGTGGAGGCCGCGTCCCACTCGCGCACATGTGGTGTGACCTGGGCGCGCAGGAAGCTCCGCAACACCCCGCGGATCTCCTCTGCCGCTCCTCCTCGTTGTTCGCTCACGGCTGTCCTCCGTTCCAGCGTCCGAACTCCACGCCCGTGTAGTACGTCTTTAGGATCTCATGGTAGTCCGCTCCGCCGCGCGCGAGTCCATAGGCGCCGTTCTGGCACATGCCAACGCCATGGCCCCAGCCCCGGCCCAAGAACCGGATCGCCCTCTGCCCCTCCTTCCCCGCGGCGAGCGGGACGAAGAGCGTGTCGGGCAGATCAAGGGCACGGCGAAAAGCGAGGCCCCCGAGCTCGCGTGTCTCAGTCCCTGTGCTGACCAGGACGGCGACTGCGCGCCCCGAGACACCGCGGCGAGCCACCTCGACGCGCCTGACGTCCTTGAGTCCCAGCCGGCGCGAGATCTCGTCCAGGCTCAGCTCGCGTACCCACCAGGTCCACGATGAGCCTGCATCGGCCTGCGCGAGCGCCTCCACCTCCAGCACCGGACAAACATCGTTTACGCACCAGAGCGTGCCGAGAGAGCCCGCCGGCACGCGCAGCGGCGAAGAGCGCCAGCGCTCGCCACGACGTTCCAGCACGGCGGCGCGGCTGGTGAGGTCGCGTGGGCTGTCGGTTCCTTCAACCGCCAGTGCCGGACCGCGCGGCCCCGGCACGATCCTCCCCGCGATCGCCTGCACCCGGCCGGCGAGCTGGGCGAGGCGAATCACGGCGGCGAGCTCACGCTCCTTCCGGGTCGCGCCGCGCTCCAGCGGCAGCGGCAGCCGGTAGAGCTGGAGCATCGCCACCACGGCATCATCGGAGGAGGAGCCGGATGCAATACCGAGCGTGCCAGCGCTTTCGCCAAGGCCGAACGCCTGCGCAAGACCCGGGAGTCCACTCCCAGGCCACGTTCCGGTCAGTCGCCGGGTGAGTGCACTTGCCGACGCCGCCACGCCGAGCCCGTCTGCGATATGTCCGGCCACAAGCTCCAGCCGTTCAAGCGCGCCTCGCCAGGGACCCGTCGTGGCCGTGGACCCAAGCTCGAGCATGCGTTCTCCACGGCACGCCACACCTCTCAGATAAGGCGCCGCGCGGTCGGGAAAGAGCGCGCCGCCGTCCTCGGTATGGCCGGCACACGTCGAATGATAGAGGGCATCGATCGGCTTGCCGGCCCAGAGCGCGACCTCCCCTGCAGTGGCCTGCACCGCCTCATCTGAGAGCGGCTGCTCGGCACCTGCGCCCTCGTACGCCTGGCAGGCAGGCGTGTCGCACAGGTCGTAGCCCTCGAGGGCGTGGTCGCCCAGATGTGCGACCGCGTAGGTACGCGCCGCGACCGCCTGGGCCTTGAGCGCCTCCAGGGCGCCGAACGTGCGTGGCCCCATCTCCGCCGGCACGACGCCGCGCAGATACTCTTCTAGGTTGATCACGTTGATGACGGCGACGCCGTCGGCGGCTGACCGCAGTTCGAACTCTCCGCGTAGCGTCTTCGCACCGACGCGCACGGGTACGCTGTCGAGCGCGACAAGCCGGATCGCCGCTGCGTGCACACGTGTGCCGGCCTCACCTTCGACGACAACGTGGCCATCGAGAGCTGTCGCGGCGTGGCTTTGCTCGGCAAAGCCCGCGACTGTCAGCCGCGCCGCCAGAGCCGCCACGGTTTCCCCGTCGTTAGCCAGGGCGAGTACCCGCCACAGCTCACCGGAATTGACGATGCGTCCGCCGAAGCCGGCGCTCTGCAAACGGGCCAGCGCACCCGCCGCGTTGCGTTCCTGAGCGAATGCGCCCACCTGGATCGAAACTCGCCCGCCCTCGATGCCGAGCCTGAGCGGCCCTCGCACCAGCGTCGCCTGATCGCCCGCGATCGCGACAAAGCGGCGCCCGGCCTCCGGAAAGGCCGGTTGCTGGCCGCCGGCGCGCACGAGCACGCGCACGACTGGCGGCTGCGCGTCGTCGCCCACCGGCACCGGTGTTGGAGTTGGCGCCGGCGTCGGTGCGGGCGTCACCATCGGCGCCGGCACGGTTGGCGTTGGGCGCGCCAATGGCGGTGGCGGAACGCTTGGTGCTTCAGCGCTACGGCAGGAGAGCAACAGGAGCGAACCCGCGCCCGCAAGCAGGCCCGGGAGCAAAGCGAGCTTCAAGGCCGTCGTCCGGGAGCGGCGAGCCTGCGGGCGCGGTAGTCGTCGCCGCGCAGCTCGATCACCTCGCACATCTCGTACAGGCGCGAGCGCAGGCGAGCCGAGATGCGATCGGCGAGCGACTCCTGCCCGTAACCTGTGCTGCCGAGGTCGGTCGCGTCGGTGGGGGCGTAGCTGACAAGCTCCGTCGGTCCCCGACGCACCGATGACTGCGGCCCGTCGAGGTAGTTGGCCGTGCACACCGTCACGCGCTTGGCCATGTAGCGCGAGTTAATGACGTAGTAGAGCAGGTCGCGCACCCACTCGCTGAGCTTGCCGGCGCCAAGCTCGTCGAGAACCAGGAGGTCGGCCTCGGTGACCGGAGCGAGGATCGCCTCCCGCCCCGGGCCGCTACCGTCAAACGACATCTGCAACTGCTGCACGAGGTCGAGGACGTTGACGTAGAGGCCGCGCACGCCCTTGGTGCGGGCCAATTCCTGGAGCGCGGCCACGGCGAGATGCGTCTTGCCGGTGCCGACCCCACCCATGAAAAGCAGGCCCTTCTCCACGGCCGGGTAACAGTCAATGAACTCGCGCGTATGGCTCTTGGCCTGCCGCTGCAGGTGGTCGTGCGGTGCAGGCTCCCAGATCTCGAAGTTCTCGACGGTACAGTGCATGTAGCGCGGTGGGATCCGGCTTGCGCGCAGCAGCGCGTCGTGGTTCTTCGTGCGCCGGCACTCGCAGCGGACGGCGAGATGGAGGCCGTCACGCTCCTCAATCTTGAAGCCGGTGTCGCGGCACTCGGGGCACGCTGTTGGACGATCTGTCACTGGCGCATTCTAGCGCGTTAGACTCCCGCCATGAGGCGTGGGGCGACGCGTCGGCTGCTCGTTTGGTTCGCGCGGCACAAGCGGGATTTGCCGTGGCGCGAGCCGTTCCCACGCGACCCGTATTTTGTGCTGGTGGCAGAAATGATGGCACAGCAGACCCAGGTGGAACGGGTCGCCCCGGCCTATCGCCGCTTCCTTGAACGCTTCCCCACCCTGGCTGCGCTTGCCGCCGCCCCCGTGGACGACGTCGTGCACGCCTTCTCCGGCCTCGGCTACTACCGGCGCGCCCGCCAGTTGCACCAAGCCGCGGTCGTGATCGCAGCCGGCGGCTGGCCACGCACGGTGGCGGCGCTGCGCCAATTGCCGGGGTTTGGCGCCTACACGAGCGCGGCCGTGGGCGCGTTCGCCTTTGGCGGCACCGACCCGCCCGTGGACGGCAACATCGCCCGCATCACAGCCAGACTAGAGACCGAAAAGCTGCGACTTGGCAGCGCCGCGCTGCTGCAGAGGGCGCGCGCCACCGCGAGCAGACTTCACCGCGAACAACCAGTCCCCGAGGTGTGGGAGGCGCTCATGGAGCTGGGCGCCACCGTGTGCACGCCGGCTCGGCCGCGCTGCACACTGTGCCCGCTCACGAGCGTGTGCGCGGCGCGCGCGCACGGCGACCCTGAATCGTACCCGCTGCCCAGGCGCACGCGTCCCCGTGAAGACCAACTTTGGGCCGCGCTTTGGCTTGAGCGCGCTGACGGCCGCGTGCTCCTGCGCCGGGTGAACGAGGGCGCTTTGCTCACTGGCCTCTGGCTGCCGCCGTTCCGTCTAGTGCGCGATGAACGTCACGCCCGCACCGTCGCACGCGCGCTCGCACGCGAGGCCGGCTATTCCGGCGCTCTTGCCACCGCAGAAACGGTCTGCCACATGATCACGCACCGGAACGTTCGCGTCGTGCCGTTCGTCCTCCAGGTCGCCGCACTTTCGACGCGCGACCGCGACGGCGGCTGGAGCTGGCAACCGGCCGACGCTCCGGCCGTGCCGACCTCGTCCTTGTTGGGCAAGCTCGCGCGCGCGTGCCGGCCGGTCGCCGATGCCCAGTCTGTCGGCCGCGCGTGGCCGCGCGAAGCCGAGCGCTAGGAGGCCGCGATGCCCCTACCACGCACTCCCGCCCTGACCGCTGATGCCGTGATTGTGGACGCGGTCCGCGGCGTCGTGCTGGTGCGCAGACGGCATGCTCCGTTTGCGGGTTGTTGGGCGCTGCCGGGCGGCTTCGTCGAGATCGGTGAGAGCTGCGCGATGGCGTGCCAGCGTGAAGCCAAGGAGGAGACCGGCCTCGACGTCGAGTGTGTCGAGCTCGTAGGCGTGTTCTCGGATCCCGGCCGAGATCCGCGCGGGCACACGATCTCGTCGGTCTACCTATGCCGCGTTGTCGGCGGCGAGTTGCGCGGCGGCGACGACGCGGCCGAGGCGCGTTGGTTTCCGGACGTGCAGGCGCTGGAGCTAGCCTTCGACCACCGACGGGTTCTTGCCGCGGCGGGCGTTGGCAGCCTCAAGCCCCGAGCGACCTAGAGCGTAGGGCTCGCACACAGTTGCGCGCTGCAGCCAAGCGGAACGTACCGTGAGAGCCGCCGAGCGAACTGCTCCCGGGCCGGCTTGGGGTTCTGCTCCCAAGCCCTGGCTTCCAGGCCTTGCGCCCGCTGCTCAGCGCTCGATGTCGGCCGCGGGGATCACCTCGGGCTCCGGCTCAGCGAACACGATCCCCGTCTGTGCGATGGGCAGCAGCACCGCGTGCAGCTTGCCCTGGCTCGTGAGCGTGAGCTCGTAGTAGCCCTCGGCGCGGGCGTGCAGCAACGTGCCCGGCGTCGCCGACAAACCTAAGATCTGGCTATAGACGAGGACCTTACTTGGAACTTCCATGGCTGCCTCCGTGAGTGCGAGAAATTAGCTACTCATCCTCGCCGACATCCTCCTCCGCGCCGGGCGCGCCGTACTCCTTGAGCTTGCGCTGCAGTGTGCGCAGCCCGATGTCGAGCAGTTGGGCGGCCTTGCCGCGGTGGCCTCCGGTGTGCTCCAGCGTGCGGAGGATGGTCTCCTTCTCGATCTCCGCCATCGTGCGCGGCTGCCACGCCTCGGCGGTCGGGGTCGCGGCCCTCGGTGCCGGGCGGCCGTGCTCGCGCGGCAGGTCGGCGAGCGTGAGCTCGTCGCCCCGCGAGAAGACGACCATGCTCTCGAGCACGTTGCGCAGCTCGCGCACGTTACCCGGCCACGGCAGCGCCGACAGCGCCGCGAGCAGCTCGGGGTTGATGCGTCGCACGCTGCGGCCGAGCTCCCGGTTGAAGCGCTCGACAAAGTGCCAGGCCAACAGTGGGATGTCCTCGCCACGATCGCGCAAGAGCGGCAGCGCTATGGTCACGACCTTGAGGCGATAGTAGAGATCCTCCCGGAACCTCTCCTTCGCGACCTCGGCTTCGAGATTCTGGTTGGTGGCGGCAAGCAGGCGGAAGTCGACCGTCACTTCCTCGTTGCCTCCCACCCGGACGATCCGGCGCTCCTCCAGCACGCGCAGCAGTTTCACCTGCAGGTCGGCCGAGAGCTCCGAGATCTCGTCGAGGAAGAGGGTGCCGCCGTGGGCCGCCTCGACTTTGCCCACGCGGCGCTGGTGCGCTCCGGTGAACGCCCCCTTTTCATGGCCGAACAGCTCCGCCTCGAGGATCTCCTTCGGAATCGCACCGCAATTAAGTGCCACGAAGCGGCCCGCCGCGCGCGGCGAGCGCTCATGGATAGCGTTGGCGATCAGCTCCTTGCCAGTGCCGGACTCGCCCACGATGAGCACGGTCGTCGGCATCGGCGCCACGACCTGCACCCGCTCCAGCACCTCCTGCATCGCCCGCGAGGTGCCGACGATGTTCTCGAAGCCGACGAGCTTCTCGATGCGCTGCTTGAGGTCGCGGGTCTCGCGCGTGAGCACGCTGCGGTCGAGCTGCAGCTCGACGCGGCGGCGCAATTCGATCAGGTTCACCGGTTTGGTCAGGTAATCGTCGGCACCGCCCTGGAGCGCCTTGACCGCTCCGTCCACGTCGCCGAAGGCAGTTACCATCAGCACGGGCAGGTGCGGTCGAAGCTCGTGCACGCGGCGCACGACTTCGTAGCCGTCCATGCCGGGCATGCGCACGTCGGTGATCAAGACGTCGGCTGCGTCGCCCGCCTGCAGCCTGGCGAGCGCGGCTTCACCGCCCTCGAACTCGGCGACCTCGTGGCCCGCGCGCCGCAGTCCGGCGGCCATAGCCGCCCGCGAGCCGTCATCGTCATCCACCAGCAGCACACGCGCGCCTGTCACCACCGTACTCCCTTCTGACCGAGCAGGGCCGCCAGGCCGGGCTCGTCAAGCACCTCGACCGCAAGCCGCTTCGCCTTCTCCAGCTTGGACCCGGGCTCTGCGCCCGCCACGAGATATGAGGTCCGGCTCGACACGCTTTCCGCCACCCTCGCGCCCGCGCTCTCGAGCAGCGTCGAGATCTCCTGCCGAGGCCGAGACAGTGTACCCGTGAGCACGAAGGTGAGGCCAACGAGCGCGCCGCCCTTCGCCTGCGAGGCCGCTGCGCGCGGGTCCACCCCGCGCGCCTTGAGACGGGCGAGCAGCGCGCGGTTCTCCCGGTCGGCAAAGAAGGCGACAACGCTCGCTGCGATCGTCGGTCCGATGCCCTCGCCCTCCAGCAGCTCTTCCTCAGTGGCCCCCGCGAGTGCAGCAAGCGACCCGTAGTGCGTGGCGAGAAGCTTGGCGGCCTTTTCGCCGACGTGTCGGATGCCGAGCGCCACGAGCAGGCGCCAGAGCGGGCGCGAGCGCGCCGTGGCCAGCTCCGCAAGCAGGTTTGTCGCCGACTTCTCGCCCCACTGCGGCAGTTCCGCCAGGCGTTCGCGGTCCAGGTCCCAGAGCGAGGCGGCGTCGGTGACGAGCCCGGCCGCGAGGAGCTGATCGACGAGGCGTCTGCCGAGGCCCTCGATGTCCATGCCGGCGCTAGAAACGAAGTGCCGCAGGCGCTGCAACGCGACGCCCGGGCAGGCGCGGTTCGGACAGCGTTGCACGACCTCGCCTTCCTCGCGCACGACGTTCGTGTTGCACTCCGGGCAGCGCTCCGGCATGCGGTACGGCCGCGCACTCCTTGGCCGCGCTGCCGTGTCCACCGCGACCACTTTCGGGATCACGTCGCCGCCCTTGGCGACCCAGACGGCGTCACCAATGCGGACATCGAGCCGCGCGATCTCATCGGCGTTGTGCAGCGTCGCGCGCGACACCCTGCTGCCGGCGAGGAGCACCGGTTCCAGCTCGGCCACAGGCGTGAGCGCGCCGGTGCGCCCGACCTGCACCACGATGTTCTGGATGCGCGTGCGCTCGCCCTCGGGGGGGTACTTGTACGCGATCGCCCAGCGTGGGAACTTCGCCGTCGCGCCAACCTCGCGCTGCTCGGCGAATGCATCGATCTTCACGACAATGCCGTCAATCTCGAACGGCAGCCCGGCCCGCTTCTTCCCCCACTCGCTTACGAACGCGTGCACCTCGGGCAACCTCCGGCACAGCACCCAGCCCGGGTTGACCGCGAATCCCCACGCTGCCAGTTGCTCGAGCGCCTGCGAGTGGCGCACGAGCGTGACGCCTTCGGCGCGGGCGACCTGGTAGGCGAAGAAGCTCAGCGATCGGCGCGCGCACTCGCGTGGATCGAGCAGACGGATCGCACCCGCGGCCGCGTTGCGCGGATTGGCGAACGGCTCCTCGCCCTCCTCTCGCCGCGCGCGGTTCAACGCCGTGAACATGTTGCGGGCGAGGTAGACCTCGCCCCGCACCTCGACCACCCGGGCAACGGCCGGCAGCACAAGTGGGATGGTGCGGATTGTGCGCGCGTTGCTGGTGACCTCGTCGCCGATCTCCCCGTTGCCGCGCGTGACCGCACTCGCGAGCGCCCCGGCCTCGAAGGTCAAGCTGAGCGAGACGCCGTCGATCTTAAGCTCGGCGACGAGACCGTGCGGCGCGCGGCCGAGAGCGCGACACGAGCGCTCGTACCACGCCTCGAGCTCCTGCTCGTTGTAGGAGTTGTCGAGCGACATCATGGGGATCTCGTGCCGGACCTGCACCAAGCCCTCGACCGGCGCGCCTCCCACGCGCTGCGTCGGGGAGTCGGCGGTGACAAACGCCGGGTGCTCCTCCTCCAGGCGACGCAGCGTGGCCATGAGCTGATCGAAAGCGTAGTCGCTGATCTCGGGCTTGGCTTGCACGTAGTAGAGGCGCTCATGCCGCCTGATTTCGCGTCGGAGCTCCTCGATGCGAGCGGCGACGTTCTGCCTCATGCGCTTTCCTTTATCGTCCGCGCCGGTTGGCGCCGCCCGCGCCGGCGCCGCCCCCGCCGGCTCGCGGCCGAAGACCCTGTTGTGCGGCTCTCGACCGCAGGCGTGAGGCCTGCGCGTACGCGCGCGAGCGCCCGCTGCCACGGCTCCAGGCCCCGCTCCACCTCACCGTCCGCGAGCACAAGCAGCCGCGCGAGCTGCCACGCCACTGGGAACGCTTCGTGCCGAAACGTACGCAGGACGAGCCTGGGCGAGCGCGGCGGCGCCAGCAGCCTGAGCAGGAGCGAGAACGCGCCGCGCAGGACGTGGCCACGGAAGTTGGAGAACGTCATGCGCAACGAGGCTGGTTCCAACACACTGCGGATGACGCGCTCCAGTTCCGGCGCCGAGCGGTCGCCCTGCTTCTCCTGGGTGGCGACGAGGACGGCGGGAAGGAAGAGCGCTCCCAGAAGCGCCTCCTCAGTCAGGCGCTCTTCGCGCGTAGGCCAGCCGTCGACCGCGGCGAGCAGTCGCCAGACTAACGCCGACGGCGACCCGGCGGCGCTGCCAATCTCGGGCAGGATGTGACCGAGCACCGCGTGCCGAGCCAGGCCTTGGAAGATGGCAACCGCGTGACCGCCTCGCAGGCTCTCCATGAGCTCGTAGGCGATGCGCGCGGGCGCCGCGCGACGGATCTCCGAGTGCAGCTCCTCAATCGCCTCGGCCGCCTCAGGCGCAAGTGTGAACTCGAGCCGCGCCGCGTACTCCACCGCGCGCATCATGCGCACCGGATCCTCGCCGAAACGCTGCCGCGCCTCGCCGATGCTGCGGATTACGCCCACGCTCAGGTCGGCAAGACCGTCCACGTAGTCGATCACCGAGAAGCTGCCGATGTCGTAGAAGAGCCCGTTGACGGTGAAATCACGCCGCCAGGCGTCCTCCTCAGGGGTGCCGAACTCCCCTGCCTCGACCGCCGGCGCGAGCGCGTCGGCGGTCTCGCCCTCGTCCATTTCGGGCGGCTCTGGCGAGCGCCGGAAGGTTGCGACCTCCACGATATCGTCCGCGAACCGGATGTGAACGAGACGGAAGCGCCGCCCAATCACTCGGGCGTTGCGGAAGAGCCGTCGAATCTGCTGCGGCCGCGCGTTTGTGCCGATGTCGTAGTCCTTGGGCTTGCGACCGAGGAGCAGGTCGCGCACCGCGCCACCCACCAGGTATGCGAGGAAACCGGATCGGTGCAGCCGATTGAGCACCTTGAGCGCGTTGACGGAGATTCCAGCGCGCGACAGCCGGTGCTCGGCGCGGGCCAGCACTCGTGGCGCCGGACGCGCGCTCAGAGCTCCCGCGGGGCTACTCATGCTGCCGTTGCCGCGCCGACGTCCCCGGCGACGGCGAGGACGATCTTGCCGAAGTGAGCACCCGAGGCGAGGCGCTCATACGCCTCGCGCCCGCGCTCGATCGGCACGACCGAGTCGACCACCGGCCGCATGCGCTGCACCGTAAGCGCGTCCACCATCGCCCGCCAGTCGGCACGGCTGCCCATCGTCGAACCCAGGATGGAGAGCTGATTCCAGAATATCAGCCTCACCTCTTCGGGCGGGTTCGGCCCGGTAGTGGCGCCGCAGGTGACGATCCTTCCGCCCCGGGCGGCAGACCGCAGCGACGATCGCCACGTCGCCTCGCCCGCAGTTTCGACGACCACGTCCACGCCGCGCTTACCCGTTAACGCACGCACCTCGCGTGCGACGTCGGCAGCGGCGTAGTTGATGCTCGCATCAGCGCCCAGCGCCCGTGCGCGAGCGAGCTTGTCGTCGCTGGAGGACGTCACGAACACGCTCGCGCCCACCGACTTGGCCAACACGAGCGCGGCGAGAGCCACGCCCCCGCCGATGCCGTGGATCAGCACGGTCTCACCTCTGCCCAGGCGTGCGCGCGTGTGCAGCATGCGCCAGGCGGTGAGGAAGGTAAGGCCGAACGCGGCTGACTCCGCCCACGAGAGGTGAGGCGGCCTTGCCGAAAGACACGCCACCGACACTCTGACGAGCTCGGCGAAGGTGCCATCGCTGTGCTCACCGGTGATGCCGTAGCTGACGCACAGCGACTCCTCGCCTCGGGCGCAGAACTCGCAGCGCCCGCACCAGATGCCGGGGTTGAGCACGACTTCGTCGCCGACCGTCCAGCCGGCAACGCCTGGCCCAACGGACGCCACCGTGCCGGCGCCGTCCGCGCCCCCGACGTGGGGCAAACTGATCGGAATTCCAGGCATTCCGCGCAGGACAAAGAGGTCAAGGTGGTTGAGCGCAGCGGCGCGCACGGCCACCAGCACCTCACCTGGGCCGGGCGCAGGGTCACGCCAGTCGCCAAAGCGCAGATGCTCCGAGCCGCCATGCTGTGCAAAATGCAGCGCCCGCATGCACGCTTCTCCTCCTCACCGGGATCGTAAACCAGCGCGGTGAAAAACGAAACCGCCCCAGGCATCACCCGGGGCGGTAGGAAACGCGAGCGATGATGCTTCAGGGTCGGTTCAGGTTGTTGAACACGACCGCGCGCTGCACCCAGTAGTTGTGGTATCCCGCGGTGTCGTACGACTCGATCACGAGCTGGTGGGTGCCGTCCACGTACTTGGTCGTGTCGAGGTTGTACTCGAAGCCGTTGAAAAGCGAGTACGGATACGGCAACCACGGGTACTTGGCCTGGACGTCCAGGCGCTGCATGTTGATCTTGGTGCTGGTTGACGCCAGCAAGCTACCGTCCAGGATGCCGTCGACGTAGAAGTTGAGCTGCTTGACGCCACCGTTCTGATCAATTACCCAGCCCTTGACCAGCTCCGTCCCACGCATTCCCTGAAGGAACGTCGGCCGCTCGAGCTCGCCGTACGCGGGCGTATCGCCGGCGTCGTTGCACGTGACAATCACCGGGATCTGATCAATCACCTTCGCCGGCCGGTTCGGATCCTGGGTGCCGACACGCGCCGAGAGGTAGTGCAGGCCCCGATGCACCTTCATGCCGAAAAGGAGCCAATCACCGTCAATTGCAAAGAAGAAGCCCGAGTTCTTCGCATCGGCGCCGAAGAGCGGGTACTCGTACAGGATGTCGGGGCGCTCCTTACCGTAGCAGTTGACCTCGGCGCTGTACACCTGCGGGCATGAGAGTAGCTCATACTTGCAGTCCGTCGATGTGCTCTTGAGTATGGCGCCGTCGAGCAGCAGCTCGACGTACTTGACGCCCTCGTAGCGCGGGTTGTCGTTTTGGTCCACGACCCAGCCCGAGACCCAGTTGATGAAGTCGCCCGTTGTGTACTCAATTCCGGAGGGTGGATTCGCGTAGAAGCACCCGGTCGAGTACAGGTAGCCGTTTGCCATCGGCCAGTCAATCTTGCCGATCGGCCCGAGCGTGGCATAGGTGTTGTTGATCGAAACCGTGGCGCTGCCGAGGATCGAGTTGGCGCTCTGATCGTCCCACGCCCGCACCGCGATCGTGTGGGTCCCGTTCGTGAAGCTCGCCGTGTCGAGGTTCATGAGGAAGCCGGAGTTCATTGCGCCCGGCACGTCGGGATGTGCGTTGGCGACATCGGGACGCGGCAACGGGTAGATCGCCTGCCCCACCACCTTGCCATCAACCATGACCTCGATATCGGCGCGGATGCTGCCATCCGCCGCCACCGTCTTGCGCACGGCGTGATCGTCAAGCACCCAGCCCGTGACCGGGTAAACGCCCGACACGTAGTCGGTGCTGCCCGTAATGTTGGCTGGGATATCAAGCGCTCCGACGGGCGGCTGGTTCTTCGCATTGTCAACCGTGACCGAGACATTGCCGAGGACCACGACTTCGCCGGTACTGAACGTCACACGCACCGAAAGCGCGTGGTGGCCATCGGGGTAGTTGGTGGCGAGAAACGAGGAGACGAAACCAGGCGAAGCGGGAAAGTCGAGCCCGAAGTAGCGCCCGTACTTCCGTCCCACGTCCACTCTAGGCTGGTTGATATCCGCGTCGTGCACCGCCGCGCCGTCGATGAGAAGTGTGATGCGCGACACATCGCGCGCATCGAGCACATAGCCACCGACCTCGACAATGCCAAAAACGGTAGCGCCGTCGGCCGGGGTGTCGATGCTGAAAATGGTCTGCGAGGCCGGGCTCGCGGTGCCCCGGTTCGTGATCCCGCCAGCTAGAACGCTATTGGCTGCAAGCAGGCAAAGCGCAAGAACGGCGACCCTTCCCAGTGCCCTGTGCATCGCGCGGCCTCCCGTTGCCACTCTCACACAACACCTTTGCAGGTCAACATAGGGATGGCAGGCACGAAAGTCAAGAGTCAACGATGCCCACAAGCCCTTGGAGGAACGATCGCACTGATCGGCGCAGCGCTTCCGGCTTGTAGCCTCCCTCCAACACCGCCAGCACCGGCATTTCCCCGCTTGCCGCGCGCAGCAGCGCACCGATCCTGTTGAAGCCTCCCTCGGTCACCGCCATGCCACCAAGTGGATCCTCGCGATGCGCGTCGAAACCGGCCGAGGCCAACCACAGGCGCGGCTGCATCGCGGCCAGCACCTCCTCGATCCCCGCCTCCACGGCGCTCGTGTAGGTGGCGTCGTCGGCGCCGGCCGCGAGTGGGAAGTTGCGCGTGAAACCGTGCCCACGTCCGCCGCCGACCTCGTCGCCGCCACCGGTTCCGGGATAGCACGGGTAGCGGTGGACGGACACGTAGTAGACATCGTCACGCTCCCAAAAATGGGCCTGGGTGCCGTTGCCGTGATGCACGTCGAAGTCCACGATCGCCACCGGTCCGACCCCGCGCGCGAGCGCAGCTTGGGCTGCGATCGCCACGTTGTTGAAAAAGCAGTAGCCCATTGCGGCGCCGCCCAGCGCATGATGGCCCGGCGGCCGCACTGCCGCCCACGCGCTTGTCGCCTCGCGGGCGAGCACCGCGTCCAGCCCCGAAAGCGTGGCAGCCACGGCAGCGACAGCAGCGCGGTAGCTGCCGGCGCTGATGGGGTTGTCGGCGACGTCGAAAAACGCCGGAGCGCGCGCGCAGGCAACGCGCAGGCGCTCGGGATAGCCCTCCTCGTGCACGCGCGCGACCGCTGCAAGCACGCCCGCCTCGTCAACGGTGACGCCGACCTCGCGCGCGCCCGGCAGCGTGGCACCCGCGACCGCGGCGCGCAGCCGCTCGGCGCGCTCCGGATGCCCCGGGATCGGCACATGCTCGAGGCAGTCGGGATGCCATGCCACAGCGAGGCTCGCGGTTGCTCTCATCGGCCGCCAATACTACTCTGTGCCAAGTGGGCGCTGGAAAATCCCGCCATCTGCTCAAGGTCGCCGCCAGCCTCGTGCTCGCGGTTATGCTGTTCGCCTACTTTCTCCACCGCGCGCCCCTGCGCGAGGTCTCGCAGACGTTGATCCATGTCAGGCTCGGGTGGTTCCTTGCGTCGCTCACCGTCGCCCTTCTCACCTACCTCGTGCGCGCGCTGCGCTGGGCTCTGATCCTGCGGCCCGTCGGCCACGCGCGGACCGGGCAGATCATCGGCTGCACGGCGGCCGGCTTTGCGACCTCGGCGGTGCTGCCAGCGCGCGCCGGCGAGTTGGTGCGACCGCTGCTGCTGTCGTCGCTAAGTGGCCTTCCTCCCGCCGGTACGCTCGCCTCGATCCTGACCGAGCGCCTCCTCGATGGCGCCGCAATGCTGCTCCTGTTCATAGCCGGCGTCACGCTCGCCCCCAAAGGGGTGGCCCCCGGGAGTCTCGACACCCTGCACCACGCCGCCCTTCTCACCGCCCTCGGCCTCATAGCTGCGGTCGTGTTCGTGGAGTTCCTGCTCCGGCGTAGGGACGCGACCGTCGGAACACTCGTGTGCCTGCTCCCGGCACGCTTCCGTGAGCGCGGGGGCCGCTTCTTCCATCACCTGCTCGACGGGCTCGAGGTGCTGCGCTCCCCGGTACGCCTGCTGGAGATCACGGGCTGGAGCCTTGCGCTCTGGCTACTGATCGGGTTCCAGCTCGTGCTGCTCGCGCGGGCGTTTGATTTCCCGCTCAACCTCGGGCACGCCTTCATCGTGGTCGCGCTCAGCGTCGTCGGGCTCGCGGTGCCGACGCCCGCCGGTGTCGGCGGCTTCCACGCCATGATTCAGTTTGCACTCACCCACTTCCTGGGTGTGAGCGCCGCCACCGCCACGGCGTACGCGCTTCTCCACCACGCGATCTGTTTCTTCCCCATCACCGTGCTCGGCCTCGCCTACATGGGCGCGGTCGGTTTCTCGCTAGATCGTGCCGCCAAGCTGCGGGAGACCGTCCCACCCGGAGGTGCCGGCTAGCATGCGGTGCTCCTACTGCGGCAGCGTCGAGGACCGCGTGGTGGACTCCCGAGAAGTTTCCGAGGCCAATCAGGTGCGCCGGCGCCGCGAATGTCTGAGCTGCCTACGCCGCTTCACCACCTACGAGCGCCTTGAGCAGATCCCCGCGCTTGTGATTAGGCGCGATGGCAGGCGCGAGCCGTACGACCGCGGCAAGGTGCTTGGCGGGCTCGAGAGGCGCCGCAGCTGTGGCAGCGGGATGCCGGCGGGCGCGGCATGAGCGCCGTGCTCAAGCACGCGCGCACGCGCCTGCGCCACGCCTTCGGCGCCGACGAGCCCCCCGCTCGGCTCGCGGCGGCGTGGGCCGTCGGCGTCGGGATCAGCCTGTCGCCGCTGCTCGGCCTGCACACGGTGATCGCCCTTGCGCTCGCCTTTCTGCTCCGCCTCAACAAGGTGGACGTGCTCCTCGGCACCCTGGTCATCAATCCCTGGACCCTGACGATCTACTTTCCCGCCGCGGTGACGCTCGGGACGCTGGTGACCGGCACAAAGCTCCAGGCGGTGAAGCTGATCTCCATGCGCGAGCTGCTCACGCCGTTAGCCTGGCAAGGCCAGGCACACGCGCTCAAGCCCGTGCTCACCGCGTGGGCCGTCGGGGCAACGCCGTGCGCGCTCGTCGGGGGGCTGGCCACGTTCTTCTTGCTGCGGCGCGCAATCGAGCGTTACCGCCGCCGGCACGCCACTCCCAGAGTTTAGGCCCGGCGCCTTCGCGTTCCCGTGAGCGGCGGCGTCAGCTCCTCAACGCCCGGAAGTAGGCGATCGTGCGTTCGAGCCCCTGCTCGAGGGGCACGCGCGGCTGCCAGCCGAGACGCGTGCGCGCGAGCGAGATGTCGGGCTGGCGCACACGCGGGTCGTCCACCGGCAGCTCCTTGAACTCGATCGCGCTCCGGTTGCCGGTGAGATGGCGAATGACCTCGGCGAACTGCAGCACCGTCATCTCGGCCGGGTTGCCGATGTTGACGGGATCACCGATCTCGGAGAAGAGCAAACGCACGATCCCCTCGATGAGGTCGTCCACGTAGCAGAACGAACGCGTCTGCGAACCGTCCCCGAACACCGTGAGCGGCTCTCCCGCAAGCGCCTGCGAGATGAACGCCGGCACGACGCGGCCATCGCGGGCGCGCATGCGTGGGCCGTAGGTGTTGAAGATGCGCACGATCCTGGTTGCGAGGCCGTGGTAGCGCTGGTACGCCATCGTCATCGCCTCGGCAAAGCGCTTGGCTTCGTCGTAGACGCCGCGCGGACCGACCGGGTTGACGTTGCCCCAGTAGCTCTCCGCCTGGGGGTGCATGAGTGGATCGCCGTAGACCTCCGAAGTCGAGGCGAGCAGGAAGCGGGCCGCCTTCGCCTTAGCGAGGCCGAGCGCCTTGTGCGTGCCGAGCGAGCCCACCTTGAGCGTCTGGATTGGCAGCTCGAGATAGTCGATTGGCGACGCCGGCGAGGCGAAGTGGAGCACGTAGTCAACCCGGCCCGGAACGTGGAGGTGATTGGTGACGTCGTACTTCTCGAACTCGAAGCCGGACGCACGGAAGAGCGGCTCGACGTTCGCCATGCTCCCGGTGAGTAGGTTGTCGATGCACACCACGTCGATGTCCTCGCCGAGCAGGCGCTCGCACAGGTGCGAGCCGAGAAAACCGGCGCCGCCAGTCACCACCGCCCGCGCTCGTTCCATGCCCTACCTCCTGCGCGATTATGCCTTGCCGGGGTGCCTGCTGTCTTGCGGCCCAGAGCGTGCCGGCGTCGGTGGACCGGGTCGAGCCCTTGCAATCGGGCTGGCCCGCGGCGAAAATGAACCGTCGTTCAGTACGGGCGCCGCGGCGCAGCAAGGGGGACCCCATGAGCTACAAAGCCGACATGCGTGACATCAGGTTTCAACTCTTCGAGTGGCTACCCACCGGCCAGATCCTGGGCCATGAGCCGTTCGCGCAGTGGGAGACCGCAGACGTCGAGATGGTGCTCGACGAGGCGCGCAAGCTCGCCGAGGAGCAACTCGCGCCCGTCAACCGCGACGGCGACAAAGTCGGCGCGCGTTTCGAGAACGGTCGCGTCTTCCTCCCCCCTTCGTTTCACCCTGTCTACCAGAAGCTGTGCGAGGGCGGCTGGATCGGCTGCATCAACAACCCCGAGTACGGCGGCATGGGGCTGCCGGGCGTCGTCGGCACCGCCATCAACGAGATCTTCTTCGGCGCCAATATGTCGCTCTCGCTGACCGCGCTGCTGACGCGCGGCGCCTCCTTCCTGATCGAGGAATTTGGCACCGACGAGATGCGGAAGCTGTTCTGCGAGCGCCTCTACTCCGGCCAGTGGGCGGGCACCATGTGCCTGACCGAGCCGCAGGCTGGCTCCGATGTCGGCGCCTCGAAGGCGCGAGCGGTCAAGCAGCCAAACGGCCGCTACCTGATCCAGGGCGAGAAGATCTTCATCACCGGAGGCGATCACGACCTTACTGAGAACATCCTCCACGCCGTGCTCGCGCGCACAGCGGGTGCGCCCGAGGGCACCTCCGGTCTCTCCCTCTTCCTCGTGCCAAAGATCCGCGTCAACCCCGACGGCTCGCTCGGCGCGCCCAACGACGTCGTGTGCGAGCGCCTCGAGGAGAAGCTCGGCATCCACGGCTCCCCGACGTGCTCGCTCGTATTCGGCGGGAAAGACGCGTGCGAGGGCTTCCTGCTCGGCGAGGAGCAGCACGGCATGAAGCTCATGTTCCACATGATGAACCCGGCGCGCATCGAGGTCGGCCTGCAGGGCGAGGCCGTTGCGGCGGCGGCGCACCAGGCCGCAACCGAATACGCGCGCACGCGCCTGCAGAGCAAGCACTGGACCAAGTTCAAGGACCACTCCGCGCCGCAGGTGCCGATCATCGAACACCCGGATGTGCGCCGCATGCTCTTCACCTCGGGCGCCTATGTGCAGGCGATGCGTGCGCTGCTTCTGCAGACCACCTACTTCGTTGACATGACCAGGGTTGGAGCCGCGGAGGACCGCGAGCGCTACCAGACCTATGTCGAGGTGCTGACGCCGATATGCAAGGCGTGGGCCTCCGACTGGGGCTTCCGCGTCACCGAGTGGTGCCTGCAGGTCTACGGCGGCTACGGCTACACCTGCGACTATCCCGTCGAGCAGTACCTGCGCGACGCCAAGATCGCCTCGATCTACGAGGGCACCAACGGCATCCAGGCGCTCGACTTCGTGGCGCGCAAGCTGCCGGCCAAGGGCGGCAAGCCGATCCGCGACTTGCTCGGCCGCGCCGAGGCCACCTTCAACAAGTTGAAGAACGACGCGCAGCTCTCCGAAGCGGCGTGGATCCTGGGCGCCGCGCTCAAGCAGATCGAGGACATCTCCAAGAACCTCGCCAAGCGCCCGGACGCGCCCATCCTCGTGCTGCTCAACTCAGTGCAGTTCCTCGACATGATCGGCGACGTGCTGGGCGCTCATTTCCTGCTCGATCAAGCCGTCATCGCGCGCGAGAAGTTGAAGGCACTCCTGGCCGAGAGGAACGTCAAGGCGGACGACCAAAAGGCGGTGCGCGCGTTTCTCAACGAGAACGCGGAAGGCGCCTTCTATCACAACAAAGTCCTCGCCGCGACGCACTTCACCTACCGTGTTGTGCCCAACGTCACGGCGCGCGCGGTGGCCATCCGCTCCGCCGAGATGGGCCCGATGGAGGCAGTGCTCTAGCGGTCGGCGCTCCCCGGGATCTCTTCGCGGCCTGTGTCGCGTCCCTTCATAGGGCACTGAGAGTTCGCTTGACCGCAGTGCCTCGATGTGACCGCCGGCACGCCAGCGTTGATCTGCTGCCAGAAACTCCGACGCCGGAGGCGCTAGAATCCCGCCATGATCGGCAGCGACAACCGTGTTTTCGGTGAAAAATCCTGCGCAGGCGCGCTAGAAAGAGCACGCTTCTCTGGTTCCGCCGCACGCATTCTGCCGCTTGCGGTTCTAGCGGTGGCCTTCGCCCTCGCGCCGCACGCGCGCGCTCAGCAGCTCATCACCAACGGGGGCTTCGAAACCGGAAACCTCACGGGCTGGACGGCCGGCGGCACGAGCCACGTACAGGCGCTCAGAGCGACCGACATCACCCCCAACATCACACCGCCGGTGGGGACCTATATGGCGGGCCTGTCCACCGGCCCTGGCAACGCCGGCGGCGCCGCCACCCAGCTCGATGGCAACAGCACAAGCGAGTACGACGTCGCCACGCTCAGCCAGACGTTCACCGTCACCACCGCGCCGGTGAATCTCAGCTTCACATACGCCTTCCTGACCGCAGAAGGAGACCAAGCCAACACCTACGACGACCTCTTCGACGTGACGCTTAACGGCTCCCAGTTACTTCGCCGCAGCGTGTACAAGGTGGGCGCCACCGGCGTGTCGGCGTGGCCCGACACGGCCGCGTACGATGCCGTGTCGTACTCGGTCACAGGCGCCGGGATCCTGAACGGGTCGAGCTACGCCTCCGGCAAGACGGGTTTCTCAACCCTGTGCGTCACGATCGCGGTGCCGGGCACCTACACGTTGCAGTTCCGGGTTGCCGACCAAGGCGACAGCTCGTATGACTCCATGCTGCTGGTCGACAACGTGCAAGTGCCGTCCGCGCTCGTCCCTCCCCTGCTCCAGGTCTCGGCCACCTCAGGCTCGTTCCTACAGGTCAAGAGCGGCGGCCTTGTGCTCACGCCGGTGACCAGCCACGATGTCGCGCTGAGCAACACCGGCGGCGTGCTCGCATTCGTCTCCAACGGCAACGTTACCGGCGACAACCCCAACGGCCAGGCGCAGGTCTTTGTCAACGCCAACGGTCTCTATGAGCGGCTCACGACCGCCACCACAGGTGATTTCGGCCGCCCCTCGATGACGTCCAACGGGCGCTGGGTCGCGTTCGCCAGCACCGCAAACCTTACCGGCGGCAATACCGACGGCAACTGGGAGATCTTCCGCTACGACCGCACCAACAAAACGATGGTCCAGGTGACCTCCACCACGGGCTGCTCCAACACCGCGCCCAGCATCGCCGTGGATGCGAGCGGCAACCGCATCGCGTTCGTCTCCAACTGCTCCGCCTACAGCCCGACCGGCAACGATCGGATCGTGTGGTGGAACGGCACCACCTTTACCGGCAGCGGCGTCGCGGGCTGCCGCAGCTACGGGCCCAGCATCAACCGGCTTGACGGCCGCTACGTCGGCTTTGTCTCGGCGTGCAACTTTTCCGGCGGCAGCAACAGCGACGGCAACTTCGAGATCTGGCGCTGGGACACCACGACCCCCGCCTTCGCGCAGGTCACAAACTCGACCAGTCCCGTCGTCAACGATCTGCCGAGTGCAAGCGCGGACGGCGCCTACCTGGCGTTCCTTTCCAGCGGCAACTACGTCGCGGGCGGCAACGCCGACGCCAACATGGAAGTTTTCCGCTGGCAAAGCCCGTCTACGTTCGTGCAGCTCACAAACACATCCGGAACGATCTGGCACACCTACGTGGACCTCTCGGACGACGAGCGCTACCTGGCGGTCGAGCGGCTCGACGCGAGCGTCCCGAGCTTTGATGCGATCATCATTGACGCGACCGCGCCCTCGCCGCCATCGTTGGTGGCATCGGCGTCCGACTTCCTCATGCCGAGCGTCGGCCTGGAGGGCACCACGCCGGTGATCGCCTTCCAGTCAGCGAGCAACTACAGCGGCGGCAATGGCGACGGCAACCTGGAGATCTGGAGCAACGCCACCACCGTGATCGCTCCCACGCAGTACTGCGTGTCTCCCAACCTCGCGATCCCGGACAACAACACCACCGGTGTGACAAGCACGATCACGGTCGCGGGCACGGGCACGGTTCTCGACGTCACCATCTATGTCCAGATCACCCATCCTCGCGTCGGAGACCTAGTGCTTACCATCACCGGCCCGAGCGGCACCAAGGTCACCCTCCTCACCCAACCCTCGTGCACGAGGGCCAACATTGACGCCACGCTCGATGACACGGCGTCGCTGCCGGTACAGAGCCAGTGCGCGACGACGTCACCGACGATCTTCGGCACCTTCACGCCGTACCAGCCGCTGGCCGCGTTCAGCGGACAGGCGCTCGCCGGCGCCTGGAGCCTCAACGTCTCGGATCGCAGGAGCAGCAACACCGGCACCCTGGTCAAATGGTGCCTGAACGCCCGCAGCAACTGAGGAGACCGCATGCTCACCCTTGACGCCGTGCGTTCGCGCTCCTGGTTGATGGCAGTGCTCAGTGCGACGGCCGTTGCGCTCATGGTCGCGGCCACAACGCGGGCGCAGCGCAGCAATTCTCGCAACGGCCGCCGGGATGCTTTCGGCTACACGGTCTTCGACCAGAGTTCGGGAGCGTGCAGCTTCCAGTTCACCGACATCCGCAGCACGGGCTCGCCCGTGACCTTCCAAGCGCCGTACGCCTTGTCGGGCGATCCGGCAGCCGACGATGACGGGGGCGCCGTCGTTGCGCTCGCGTCGCCGTTCGAGTTCTACGCGCGGCCGGTCCCTGCGCTCGTGATGTCCTCCAACGGCTATTGCGCCGCGGCCGGCGCGCTCAACCTCGAGGACGGGCGCGACTTCAGCAACGATGCCTGGCTGCCCGCCGTGCCGGGCTACGTTCCGTTTGCGTCCGGGTCCGCAACCTACTCGGTGCCTGGACGTTTCATGGCCTACCACGGCGACCTGCTCGCGCGCACGGGAAGCGCAGCCCACAGCCAATACTTCGCCACCTGCCCGCGCGCCTCGGACGCGTTCGGCAGTGAGCCATGCACGATCCTGCAGTGGTCGAACTGGGGCCTGGCCGGATCCTCGGACACGTTCTCGTTTCAGGTCGTGCTCTACCACCACAGCTTCGAGACCGTCACCCAGATCGGGCCGGGCGACAGCTCCGGCGGCGCGCATGCCACGATCGGCATGCAGGATTTCGAGGCTCGCAGCGGGCTGCTCTATGCCGCCAACACGGGCGGCGCGGTCCCCGCCGGCACGGCCGTGTGCTTCTTCGAGCCGCGCTTCCCCGCCGGCGGCCCGGTCACCGACCTCCAAGCCGACATCACGGGACCGGCTGCGGCCCTCGCGCCGGGCGACCTCTTCACGGTCACGCTAGGCGCCACGAACGCCGGCCCATCGCCAGCCACCGGCGTGGTCCTGAACCTCGCCTTGCCGTCCGGCGTAAGTTATCAGTCGGACACTTGTGGGGGAGCGTTCGCGAGCGGCTCATACCCTCTCGGCGCACTGTCACCCCAAGCCCGAGTGGAGTGCGGCATCAACGCCCGCCTCAACGCGGGCGCTGGCGATATCGTCGGATCCGTCGCCGGCTCCGAGACCGACCCCAACCATCTCAACAACAGCGCCACCTTCGCCCTCACGGTGACCGATGACGGCGACGGCGTCCCAAGTAGCGTCGAGGACGCCTATCCCGGCGGTGACGGCTCGCCGCCGTTCGCGCCCGGCGACGGCAACGGCGACGGCATTCCCGACTCCCAACAAGCCAACGTCGCAACGCTGCCGATGGCGACCGGAAACGGTTGGATCACGGTCGAGCTTTCGGGGCCGTGCACGACGCTCCAGAGCGTGCTCGCGGTCACCGAGGCCGTGGCCGGTGGGGGTCAGCTCGATCCGGCCTTCGTCTACCCGTACGGTCTGGTCGGCTTCCGCATCCCGTGCGCGCAGCCGAACACGGCTGTTGTGCACATCTACTACCACGGCGCCACCAGCGTGCCGCAGACGTATCGCAAGTTCGGCCCGCTCACTCCCGGCGGCAGCCCTGCGCTCTGGTACACGTTCGGCGGCGCGGTGGTCGGCACGACCAGAGGCGTCCCAACCACGACCTTGTCACTCGGGGATGGCCTGCAGGGCGACGACACCGCCGTGGACGGCGTGATCGTGGACCAGGGCGGTCCCGGCCAGCCCGGTAACGGTGAGGGCATCCCGAGCCTGCAGGCCTGGGGCCTCACGCTGCTGATGAGCTTGATCGCCGGCGCGGGCGCATGGCTCCTGCTTCGGCGCACGAGCTAGTGCGCCGGTCTCAACGATAGCGCCCTGCGTCGCTCCTGAGCTCGCCACTTGATAGCGACGTTCAACGACGAGGCGGCGGAGGTGAAGCCGGGGCCTGAGGCACGTCGCACGGCACAACGAGGTCCTGGTCGAAGAGGAAGTCCGCGCGCACCACGATCGCACGCTCAGCACTTTCACCGCCCCGACCCCCACACACCGCAGGCGAAAGCCGTAGCGTGTAGCTGCCCGGAGGCACGCCGTCGATGCGGAAGAGACCGAACTGGTCCGTCACATCCGCCTTGACGGTGATGCCAAGAGCGTTAACGAGGTCGATCGAGACGCCACCCAGCGGCCTGCCAGCCCGATCTCGGGTGCGGCCGGCGACGCCGTACTCGGGCCGGACCACGAGTTGCACGCTCGTGACGGCGCCGGCCTCGACCTTTGCCACCACGGTACGACCTTGCGGCATCAACTCGATCGGCAAGTTCTCCTGGTCCAGCTCCACCTGGTAGACACCCGGCGCGAGGTTGCCGATGAAGAAGCTACCACCGGGCTGCGTCCGTGCGCCGGGCCGACCGTTCAAGAGAACGACAACGTTCCCCAAGCTACCGAAGCTCCTGCCGCCATCCTCGACACTCACGCGGCCCGCGATGGCGCCGCGGTCCTGGAACCAGGGTATGTTGTCCGCCGGCACAAGGCGCTTGCCCGCCAACGCGAAGTCGGTGGACAAACCCAGCAACAACCTCGCGCCCACCGGAGTGCCTTGCTGTCGCGACATTGGCACGCTTTGGTATTCGCCGCGCAGAAGCAAGCCGGGGGATAGCGGGAGGTTGGCGCCGAGTAGGACGCCCACCTTGCCGCCGCTCACGATCGCGCCCACGCTCACGTCGGGTGACCACTTTCCTAGTGATGGCTTGCGGAGGACCGCCGAAAAGCGGTCCACGACTGGCCCACCAAACTCGGTGCCGAGGGAAACGAGGTACCTGCCGGACAGGCTCGTTGTGAGATCGGCGATCGTGTAATCCTGGCGCGTGACGATGAGGCGGGAGTCGCGGCCGAGATCCCAGAACAGCTCGGACAGGTACCTGCCGTCAAGATTGGGCCACGCCCGCACGCTCAAGCCCCGGAACGGGCGCACGGTGACGCCGGGCAGAACGAAATCAACCGTATCGCCGTCGGCTTGCCTGTGGTGCGCAATGAGCCCGACCTCCAGCCGCGGGCTCGGGCGCACCACGAAATCGAATCCACGATCAACCTCTTCGGTCGTGCTGTCGCCTGCGAAGCCCGCCGGACGCTGGAGGGAATGGGCCGACAGCCGCCAGAGCGTGCTCTGCCAGTCCACCTCGGCCTGGTAGCCTCCCTTGCCGTTGCCGTAACCGACACCGAGCGTGGCAACCAGGTTGCGCGCGAGCTTGGTGACCAGGCCGGTCTCGGCCTGCTCGATGCCGTTCGCGCGCTGCACCGCCGCCTCCAAGGTCACTCCGCTTGAGACGCCGTAACGCCACTGGTAGAAGCCCGCAGCGCGGTGGGTTTCCGGCCCCTGGAGAACCTGGTTGGCGAGGTTGCCTTCCACCCCGGCGCCGACCATGTGGATCACGGTGCCGGCCGGCAGCAGGTACTCCGAGAGGCTGACGTCGTGCGCGACCACGGCTGCCGGGACGAGCAGGTTGTCGCGCGCGTAGACGTACGCCTCCACGCGGCTCAACTGGCGGGCCGGAAGCGGGAGGTCGAGGAACTCGTACCACCCGTCCAGCCCGATCGTCACTCGCGCCGCTGCGGCGCCGTCGATCCGCAACTCCGCCAGCCCACCGGGAGGGCCCTGCCCGCGGAACGTCGCAACCGGCTGCACGCTGCGCGGCACCAGCTCGCGCCCCTCTGCGAGCTGCGGATACAGCTTCAGGGGGCGATTGGTCCAGGCGTACTGGCCGCCCGTCAGTTCCAGCCCGCTCAGCAGTGGATGAAGCGAGATCCGCTGCTCTCCGAAGAGCAGCAGGTTCCTTCCCCAACTCGTCATCCACGCGTACTCCTGCAGGTTCGGGTTGCCGGCGAAGTCGCTGTCGAGGCGTACGCGCCAGGTGCCGCCCGCCAAACGGCCAGCCAACAGCGTGGAGCTCGATGTCGTGCCGACCCCATCCTGCTCGGAGTAGAACAGGTCCTCGCGAATCTTGGACACGCTCGTGGCAGGCGGCACCGCGTTCGGCACCGGGGCCTGCGCGGCCGACCGCTTGACTTGGGCTCCCCAGGGGACATCGAGCCGCAGGGTCAGCTCTGTGGGATCGTAGGCCAGACGCACGGCGAGACGCTGCTCGGCGAAGCTCTGCCTGAGGTAGCGCACGCCGTCGATGACGCGGATGGCGTCCGGTGGAACCGGTACCGCGCCCAGATCGGTCGCAATCCGGAGCGTCGCGGCGTCGCCCTCGAACCTGCACGCAGTCCACTCTGCGAACTGCTGCAGCGGGAGCAGGAATTCGCTCCCCTCGTGCAGGACTTCCTCGACCGCGACCTCGCGCCCCTTGACTGAGATCGCGACGAGCAGGCGTTCCTGACCCGTCGCCAGGCACGGCAGGCCCAGCATGATCCAGAGCAGGAGAACGTGCGGACGCAAACCTCGGGCCACCGCCTAGCGACTCGCGTTCTTCGCAGCAGCCCCACGCTCGTCTCCAACCGCGACAAACGGGACTCCGAACGCGAGTGTGTCGTCGCCCAGCTTTGCCTTGACGTCGAGGATGTAGTCACCCGTGTCCAACCTGGGCATGCTGAGACGGATGCTGCGGCGGGCCCCTGGCAGCACCGGAAGGGTCGGTAGCGCGCCTGCCGCCAGCACGTGCGCCGGCAGGGTCGCTTTTGGACCATCAGCGTTTGGTACCGGCTGAGTTCTCGCGGCGCCGGGATAGTGAGCACCCTCCCAGACAGCGTACTGACCGTCGAGGCGGACGTGCGCCGTGCCGTAGCTCTCGATATCGAAGAGCGTCGCGTCTTGATCCACCGAGATCCCACACAATGAGCCCCGGCGGCTCACGTTGCCGGCATAGGCGTAGACGGCGACGCCGATCTTGAAGAGCACACGCATCGCCGGGACGGCTTCGTTCTTCGGCGCGACCTCCTCGAGGAAGACAATTGCGCGGTGTTCGCCCGGCTCGGGGCGCACGCGCGGACGGATCGCAAGGCGCACGGTCTGCGATCCACCTGCCGCCACCGTGAACCGTAGCGGCTGCACGACCATCCATTGATCGAGCGACTGCTCCGTCGGCGCCAGGATCCTGACGTTGTTGCCGTCATCGAGGTCCCAGTTCTGGACCGCGACCTTGACCTCGACGGTGCGTGCGCCCAGGTTCAACAGTCGGATTGCGCTCGCGGCGCCGCGTTCATCGAGCGTGGTCTCGACGATTGAGGGGCTGACCCCGATCTGCGCAACGCTCGACATCGCGCCGGCAAACATAAGCGCGGCGCACAGAAGAGAGCGCGTTCTCATGCCGGAAGCTTACCTGGAAACAACCGTGACTGTGAGCCTGCCCGTGTAGGTCCCGGCGTAACGCGCGTGGCCGAGGTCAAGCCGAAGCGTGACGCCGCCCTGGTGGCGAACCGAGGTGTCGAGTGCCGCGACCGCGAGCGCCGGTGTAGACAGGACTTGGACGGGGATCTCGGACTCCGGATGGCCGGCGAGGCTGAGACGGTTCACCGTGCCCTGCTCGGAGACGACCTCGCACGTCGCCTGCAGGCTGCCCTGCTGCGCTTGCGAGAGCTCGGTCGTGGTCTGCCACAGCGTCGGCAACTCGCGGATGATGACCGCGTTGACCGCCGGCACCCCGGATGCCATGTCGCGCACCGCGACCGCCTGGTCGGCCGGGCCACCAAGTAGCTCCACTGCGGTCACGGGCTCGAGCCGAACGGCGGGCGGTACCTCGAGCGTCCAGGTCGAGAGCAGGTGGCGGCGCGGGACGTCAGCGGCCCACAGGAGAGAGGGAAACGCCATCATGGCGATGGCCAGCCCGCTCGCCCAGCGTTGGGCGCGCTGCCGGGCCGGCCACCGCCGTGGTGGGCCATCAATATGCAACGGCACGGACGTGTGCTCTTACAGGTTCGTCACCGTGATCGTGTACTGCCCACCGGTCGCGTTGACATAGCTGCCCGTCCGAGTCGCATTCGAGACATCAAGAGTGAGCCTGACGTCGCCAGTCTGAGACCCGCCCAGTCCGGTAGGCGCGAAGCTGGTGTTGGCCGCGAAGGCGGCGGCGCCAATGCGCGTGCCCACGCCGCCGACCGTGATCGTGCCACCATTGGTGTTGGTCAGAGTCGTATTGGCGGTCAGCCCGACCGCGACCTGTGTGTTGTTGGTGGCGTTCCCCACTGACCGCACCGTCCAGTTCGACAGCAACACCAGACCGACTGCGTTTGCCAACGGGTTCAACGTCGTGGTCAAGGCCGTACCCGGCGTCACCTTTACGTCGGGGCTGACGACCGAGTTGGTGCCCGCGCCCGCGGTCGCGGTTGCAGCCGCGTAATCGCCGCTACCGACACCGAATAGCGATCCAAGGTCGCTCGCGGCGAGCGTGACCGGGACCAGGGTGTAGTAGTAGAGGATGATCATCGGCGGATAGCTGATGCTGACCTCCGTCGTCCCCACCGCAGCGTGGGCCGATGGCGCGCCGACCAGCATCGTGGCCAGCACCAGGGCCGCGACTACCAGTACCTTTTGTCTCATTGTCTTTTCCCTTCCCTTTCTGTCCTCGTTGGCCTTGCGGCCGCGTGCTTGTTTTCGTTCGCTTGGAAGCGGCCTCGTTGCTCCCTGAGGCCTGCGCCCTCCCACCGAGGGCGCTTCGTTCCCTTAATGAGCAATTCCTATGCCATGCCACTCTAAGTGCTTGATCCTGCAAGCGCAAGTCGCCGCCGTGTGGCCCGGGTCACAGCAAATGAGACTGGTCGCATGGCACACCTATCACGCCCGGCGTTACTCGGCGCTCGCAGAAGTTACGTTTTGGGGTAAACGGAGGCCTCAAGATCGCACAACCGCGCAGCCAACGCAGTCGCATCCTCCTCGGCCTCGGCCCAGCGCTCGAGCACGTCGCGCAGCGCCGGCCGCAGCGCTTCCGCCTCCGCCGCCAGCGCGCGCGCCCTGGCCGCATCGCTGAAAACGTCGCGCTCGCACAGCAACCCCTCGATCTCGCCCAGACGGGCCTCGCCCGCCTCGATCTCCGCCGCCAGCGCCGCCGCCAGCTCCTGCGCCCGCGCCGCGTCGCGCTTGAGCCGGCGGCGCTCCTCGGCCGCGGCGCTGCGGCGCGCGCGGGCGCTGTGCGCCGCCGGTTTCTCCTCGGCCGGGTGCGTGAGGCCCAGGCGCGCGAACGCCTCCGCCACGGTGTTGACCGGCGTTGCCGCCCCGTCCTCGATGAGCAGCACGCCTGTTGCCACGCGCTCGACCAGTCGGCGGTCGTGGCTGACGAGCACGACCGCGCCCGGGAACTGCTGCAGCGCAGCCTCCAGCACTTCGCAGGTGGCGAGGTCGAGATGGTTAGTGGGTTCGTCGAGCAGCATGAGGTTCGGCCCGAGGGCGATCAGGCGCGCCAGCGACAGGCGCGCGCGCTCGCCGCCCGAGAGCGTGTCCGTGAGGGCATCGGCGGTCTCGCCGGAGAAACCGAAACGGCCGGCCCACGAGCGCGCCTCAGCCGGCGTCCACTCCGGCCGCGCCGCGAGCAAAACGTCCAACACCGTGCAGCCGGTCGGGACGTCGGCCTGCTCCTGGTCGTACCAACCCGGCGCCACCCCCTGGCCGTAGCGCAGCATGCCCGCGAGCGAGGGTAGGCGGCCGGCGAGGGTGTGCAGCAGGGTGGTCTTCCCCGCGCCGTTGCGCCCCACGACCGCGATGCGCTCGCCGCGGCGCAGGATGAGGCTGACATTACGTATGAGCGGGCCGTTCCAGCCCAGGTCGAGACGCTCGGTTTCCAGCACGCGCTCGCCGGAGCGGCCGATAACCGGCCAACGCAGCTTGATCGCAGGTTGATCCGTTTCCGGCGCTTCGAGGCGTTCGAGGCGTGCGAGCATCTTCTGGCGCGCCTGAGCCTGGCGCGTGTTCTGCCCCGCGATGTTGCGGCGGATGAACTCCTCCTGGCGCGCGATCTCGGCCTGCTGCAGCTCCCACGCCTTGCGCACGATCGTGCGGCGCTGCTCGCGCTCGCGCCGGTAGCGCGCGTAGCCGACGCCGTAGCGCTCGACGCGCCCTCCGTGCAGCTCGACGATCTGCCCGCCGATGCGGTCCACGAGCTCACGGTCATGCGTCACCAGCAACACCGCGCCTGCCCTGAGTGCAAGCTGCTGAGCGAGGAATTCGACGCCGACAAGGTCGAGGTGGTTGGTCGGCTCGTCGAGGAGCAGGAGCGGTGCGTCCGAGAGCAGCGCCCGCGCCAGCGCCGTGCGCGTCCGCTCGCCGCCCGAGAGCGAGTCGAGTATCCGCCCCTGCAGCTCTCGTCCGACGCCGAGCCCCTCGAGCGCCGCCTGCGTGCGTGGCCGCGCCCGGTAGCCGTCAAGGTGGTCGTACTCCTCGTGCAGCCGGTGCAGCTCGGCGCTGGCTGACTCGTCGTGAGGTTCGGACGAGGCTTCCAGGCGCGCCAGCGCTGCCTCGATCGCGAGCACGCGCGGAAACGCTGACAGGGCATGGTCGAACGCGGTGGTTCCGGCGTCCGCTGAAAGCCGCTGCTCGAGATGCGCGATTTCGAGCCCGCGCGCGCGTTCGACCGTGCCGGCGTCGGGCTCGAGCTCGCCCATGATCAGGCGCAGCAGCGTGGTCTTGCCGCAGCCATTGCGCCCGAGCAGGACGAGCTTCTCACCCGGGTTTTGCTGCAGCGAGATGTCGCGCAGCACGTCGCGGCCCGCGAACGCAACCGCCACCTGATCGAGCCGGTAGAGCACCGGGCGTCAGCCCTGTAGACGCGCGAGTACGAGCGCTCTCGCCTGAGGCGCGTGCTCGGCGATCGTGAACGCTGCGCGAGCCCGTTCGGCGAGACTTTCGACGTCCGCCTCGCGCCTGCCCAGCTCGAGCTCCGCGAGCGGCTGCCCCACCTCCACCCGGTCCCCGACGCGTGCGTCCACCTTGATCCCCGCCGCGGCATCCACCGCGTCGTCCTGGTGGCGTCGGCCCGCTCCGAGCGCGACCGCGATCCAGCCCAGCGCCTCGGCCTCGATCGCGCCCACGAAGCCGGCGCGCGCGGCAGTCACCGCAACAACACGCCGAGGCTGAGCCAGGGCCGATTCGCTCGGGTTCCCGCCGTGGGCACGCACGAGCGCCTCGAAGCGTCCGCGCGCCTTCCCGCTGGCAAGCGTGCGCTCGACCTCGTTGCACGCGCTTTCCGGTGTGCGGCCGGCGAGCACGAGCGCGTCGCTCGCGAGCGCAAGCGAGAGCTCACGTAAGCGCGCGTCACCGCCGCCGGCGAGCACCGCGAGCGCGGCGCGCACTTCGCTCGCGCAGCCCAGCCGGTCGCCGAGCGGCTCGTTCATGTCGGTGACCGAGGCGCGCACGGCCACACCGGCGGCGCGCGCGACGCCGACGAGCGCCTCCGCCATCTCCGCCGCGGCCTCCGGCGCCTTGAAGAAAGCGCCCGTGCCGCTCTTGACGTCGAGCACGAGCCGATGGGCGCCGACCGCGAGCTTCTTCGACATGATCGAGGCGACGATGAGCGGCAGCGACGGCACGGTGGCGGTGACGTCGCGCAGCAGATAGAGTTTCTTGTCGGCGGGTGCGATCTCGTCGCTCTGCGCGGCGAAGCACACGCCGCACGACTCCAGGTGCTCGACCGCCTCGTGCTTGCTCGTGACGGCACGGAAACCCGGCATGGCGACAAGCTTGTCGAGCGTACCCTGCGTGTGCCCAAGGCCGGCCCCGGCCATCATGACGACCGGCACGCCGCAGGCCGCGACGAGCGGCGCGAACACGAGCGAGACCGTGTCGCCAACACCGCCCGTCGAGTGCTTGTCCACGGCTTCGGGGTAGACGTCGCCGATCGCCCAGCGCGCGCCTGAGTCGCGCATCGCCTCCACCAGCGCATGCGTCTCCCGGCCCGAGGCGCCCCGGATGCAGATCGCCATCAACATGGCGGCGAGCTGTTCGTCGCCGGCGTGCCCGTTGCTGGCGGCCGCGACAAACGCACGCACCTCGTCCGGCGAAAGCTCGCCGCCGTCGCGCTTCTTGGCGATGAGCTCGACGAAGTTCAACGCATCACCTTTCGCCGCGCGGCTCCTGCCCACTCCGCCGGCGCCCTGCCTCAGCTCCCTGAGGCGAGACGCTGCTGCGCTTCGGCGCGGTAGGCCGAGTCTGGGAAGTCCTCGACCAACTTGCGGTAGAGCTTGTTGGCCTCGTCCGGTTTGCCCTCATGTTCCCACAGGCGGGCGAGCTCGTACACCGCAACGTCGCGTGGCAATCGCGGGTCCTTGCCGCTCGCCATCGCCTCGAGCTCGCTGGCAACCTGGGCCGCCTCGCCCTTGTCAACGCGAAGCTGGATCAGGGTCAGGGTCGCCAGCCGCACCGAGGGATCGTTCGAGCGCCGGCTCGCAACCTCGCCCAGCAGCCGCATGGCCTGTGTCTGATCGCCGCGGTCGAGAGCGATGCGCCCGAGGTAGAACGATGCGATCCGCGACTGCGGCGTCAGCCAGTAGCGCGACTTGACCTGCTGGAACGCCCTCTCGGCTGCCGCGAGACGCTCGCTATCGGTCGTGAACCTGACCTTGGCGTCCGCAGGCGCGCCACTACCAACCGGCGCCGTGTACTTTGTCACTGCGTCCGCCAGCGCATCCGCCGCGGCGTCGGTGCGACTGCCGACTAGCGCGGTCGCACCCCACCACAGGAACGCGGCGCCAACAACCACGCCAAGCCCGACGAGAGCCTCGCGCCAGTTCTCTTGCGCCCAGTGCACGATTTGGTCAAAGAGAGAGATGAACTGATCCTGCTTGATCTGCTTGCGCGTCAGCCGGCGGCCCACGACATCACCCTCGCCCGCTCATTTCGCCGGCGTCGCGGCCGCCTTGGCGGCCCACGGGAAACGCTGGTTATAGAGCTTGATGATGGTCTCGGTGATGTCCGCGGAGTTCGCGAGGTAGGCAAGCTCGTTGGGCTTGATGATGAAGATGACGGTGTACCGGTTCTGGTCCGCGTACTTGCCAATCACGTCCTGGAGTTTGGTGCCGAGATCGCGCAGCACGCCGGTCTGCTTCTCCTCGAAATCGCGCTTGGCGACGCGCTGGTTGTCCTCGAAGTCCCGCTTCTTGCTGGTGAACCTATGGTTGAGCTGCGCCAGCGCCTCCTCGTTCGCCGCCCCCTGCTTGGACGCCGCCTCAGCCTGAAGGTCGTCGAGTTCCTTCGCCTGCCGCGCGAGTTCCTGCTGCCTGGGGCGCGCCCACTCCTCGAGTTCCTTGAGCCGGGCGCGGCCCTCGTCAATCGTGGCCACCGCCCGCTCGACATCCACAAAGGCGATCTTCACAGCCGTTGTCGTCACTGGTGCGTAGGTTTCGGGCTGCTGCGCCCGGGCGCCGCCCGCCGCGATCAGGCACAAAAACGCTGCGCCGGTCCATCGTGCAACGTGCATTGAGGCCCTCCAGCCGCCTTAGCGGCGCGTTATTCTAACACGTGAAATGGGAACGCATGGATGCTACGGATTGCAGCGACAGCGCAACGATCCAGCAGCGCGGCGGGGCCACACCGGCGTGACCGGAGCCCGCTTCGAGCCGAGATATTGGGCCCTCGCCGCGAGCGGTGAGTTGGAGCGCAGGGCGGCAGCGCTTGAGGCGATGCTGGCGCGCTGCGAGCTCTGCCCGCGCGCATGCCGGGTGGACCGGCGCCGCGAACGCGGCGAATGTAGTACGGGCACGGCCCCGGTCGTAGCCTCATGGAACGCACACTTCGGCGAGGAGCCTCCCCTTTCCGGCGCGTGCGGCTCGGGCACGATCTTCCTCGCCAACTGCAACCTGCGCTGCGCCTTCTGCCAGAACGCCGACATCTCACAATCGCCGCAAGACTTCCGTGGTTGCGAGATTTCGTGCGACGACCTCGCCGACGTGATGTTGCGACTGCAGACGATGGCGTGCCACAACATCAACTGGGTGTCGCCCACGCATCAGGTACCGGTGTTGGTGCGCACACTCACGATCGCCGCCGAGCGCGGGCTGCGACTGCCGGTCGTCTACAACACCAATTCCTATGACTCGCTCGAGGTGCTGCGCCTGCTCGACGGCATCGTGGACATCTACCTGCCCGACCTCAAGTATGCCGACGACGGGACTGCGCAGGCGCTCTCAGGCGTGACCGGGTACACGGACGTGGCACGCGCCGCGATCGCCGAGATGCACCGGCAAGTCGGGGCGGCGTGGCTGTGCGCGGCGGACGGCACGCTGCAGCGCGGGCTGTTCGTGCGGATTCTGGTATTGCCAGACGCACTCGCCGGCGCCGCTGAGAGCGTGCGGTGGCTGGCGGAGGAGCTGTCACCCAAGGTGCCGGTGAGCCTCATGAGCCAGTACCGTCCGTGCCACCGGGCGCACGCCCTGACCCGCTTTCCCGCCCTAGCGCGGGCCGTGTCCGCTGCGGAGTACCACGAAGTCCTCGAAGCGCTCGCACGTTGGAACGAGAGCGACAACACGTACCTGCAACCTCACTTTACGCTTTCGCGCTGACGACGATCTTGGCGCAAGCCCGGATTATTCATGAGGGGTCGTAGCGAGGGTGCGGAGGTGGCTGTCATGGTTGGCGCACGTAGGGCTGAGAATCCGAGGCGTACTGGCCCGTACGCCGCAGGAGGCGAAGCCCGAGTACGCCCGCCAGGGCGGCCACCTCCGCGGCCGCAGTAGACACCTTCGTGAATAGTCCGGGCTAGGAGGAGCGCCCCTTGCCCGCGCTCACGCCACGCACGTCCTTGACGGCGAATCCCGCCGCCGCCCAGGCTTCGCGCTTGCCCTGGTCCTCGGGCGCCTGGCCGACGAAGTCATGGATCTCGGTAAAGGCGCTCGCTTGCGCCAGCTCGTCGAGACGATCCAGGATCACGAGGGTGTCGGCGCCAATCGGGTTCGAGAGCTTGCCCGTCACGATCACGACGGGCTCCTCGGTCTCGCCCCCGCCCCAGATCACGTGCGGCACGAACGCGTGTTGTGCGAAGGTCCACAGGTAGTCGTTGAAGATCGCGGCTCGCCCGGCGTCGCTCGCCCACACCACGATGCGCCGCCCCTTGTCGAACAGGGCCTCCACGAGGCGGCACGCGTCCATGCCCTTCTTCGTGCCGGAGAGCGCGTGCAAGGTGACCTTGGCCGCTGTTTCCTTCTTGGCCACGGCCGCAGAATAACAAAAGGCGCCCGGCTCGCCGGGCGCCTGCCACCGAAACGTCCTCACGCCTAATTGGTGATCGGTTGCAGCGTCATGGGATCGCGCAGCGGCAGCCGCACGAGCGGCCCGAGGTTTTCAAGCTTCGCCTCCGGGTGGTCGGGGTGCCCCTTGAGGATGTCGTCAATCTTGCCGACGACAAGGATGACGAGCTGATCGGGGTGCAGGTGCGCCGTTGCTGCGTCGGCGACGGTCTTGAGCGTGACGGCTGCGATGCCGGCGCGGTACCTCTTCCAGTAGTCATGCGGCCGACCGTTGAGCTCGTCGCTAGCGAAGCGCGTCACGGTCTTGAACTTGCTCTCAAACGTGCGCGGCAGCGTCTCAATGAACGAGTTCTTGGTTGTCACGAGGTCCTTGTCGCTCGCCTTGCCGGCGCGCAGATCGCGGATGAGGTCGAGGGCGACCTGGGTGGCGCGGGCGCAGGTCGAGGACTTGCTCTGGAAGTCGGCACGAAAGCTGCCCGGATAGAGGTCCCCGATGCCGGGACCGGAGTACGCACCGTACGCCAGACCCTCCTCAGTCCGGACGCGCTGCATCAACCAGGCGGCGAAGCCGTTGCCCCCGAAGATGTCGTTTGCAACCCGGAGCGCGAACTCGTCGGCGACCGGGCGCTTGCTGCCGAGATGGCCGACCGAGACGCGGCCCTGGTTGACGTCGGGCTTGTTGACGAGGTAGACGCCCGCTTTCGCCGCAGCGCCGGGCTGCGGCACCGCAGGAGCCGGCGTGCCCGTCGGCCGCCACGCCCCCAGCGTTGCGTTCAGTTTCGCAATCATTGACTTGCGCTCAAAGTCGCCGGCCACCGCGACAATGAAGTTGGCCGGGTTGGCAAGCCTCGCATGAAACGCCACCACGTCTGCGCGCGTGATGCCGTCCACCGAGGTCTTTGTCGGCAGGCGGTTGAGCCAGTAGCCGTCGCCGTAGATGAGGCGGTCCCACTCGCGCGCCTCGATGTCGGCAGTGTCGTCGTTGCGCCGCTGCATGTCGGCGAGCAGGTCCTCCTTCGCCTTGGCCAGGCGCGCGTCCTCGAAGCGCGGGCTGCGCAGTACGTCCGACAGCAGGGCGAGGCCGCGGTCAAGGTCCTTCGCCAGGATGTTGAGCGTCACCGCCCCGGTCGTCTCGTGCACCGAAGTTGAAAGCTGCGCGGCAAGAAAGTCGAGCTCCTCGTCAAGCGCCTTTGCATCAAGAGTGCCGGCGCCGCCGGTGCGCCACACCGTGCCGGTGAGCTCGGCGACGCCCTCCTTGCCAGCAGGCTCGAGGTACTGCCCGCCCCGGAACAGCACCTGGATCGCGACCAGCGGCAGCATGCGCTCCTCGGCGACGTAGGCGGGGATGTTGTTGGCGAGCGTCACCCGCAGCGGCTCGGCGCTCGGCACAGAAAAAACCAGCGTTGGAAAGACAAGCTGCTCCGGACGCAAAGGGATGTCGCCCGCGCACGCCAGACCCGCCGCGAGCATGCAGGTCGTCAGGATGAGCACCTTGATCGGTCTCATGGTCGTCTCCCCTCCTTCTAGCCCTGCGGCCCGCTGCCACCCTTGGGCGGGGTCTTGCCAGACTGCAGCGCGTCGAGACGGTCCTGTGCCTTCTTGATCAGGTACTGGAGCGCCGGCTTCATCTGTGGCGGAGCCTGGCCTGCCATTTGCCGCATCTGCGCCACGGTGCCCGCGAGCTTGACAACGTCGGTCATCTGCTCGAACTCGGCGACCTGCTGGGCCACCATCGCCTTGACCTGCGGCGGCATGGCGGCGAGCTCCGGGTCCTCAGCAGCGGCGCCGGCCTTGCGCAGATAGATCTCGACGTTGCGCTTCTCCGGCGTCAGGTAGGTGTGAACGACGCGCTGGATGTCGCCGGCGGTCACGGCCTGCACTTTCTCCGGGGCGGTGTTGATATAGCGCCAGTTGTCGAGCGAGTCGTAGAGCATGCACTGGAACAGGAGCGACATGTTGGACTGCAGGCGGCGGAACGAATTGGCAAGCTCCTGGTTCTTCACCTTCTGCAACTCGCGCTCGCTCACCGGCTCCTTGTCGAGCTTCGCGAGTTCTGCCAGCAGCGCAGCCTCGACCTCGTCGATTTTTCGACCCTCCTTGACTTCCGCGCGCAGCTCGAGGTAGCCCTCGTACTTCAAGCCACGGTAGTAGGCAGAGGGCTCTCCCACCGCCGTGCCCTGACCCTCGACGAGCGCTTTGTAGAGCCGGCCCGTGCGTTTGTTCAGCAGGTCGGCCAGGAGCTGGAGTGCGAAGCTGTCGCGGTGATTGAACGGGACCGTGTGGAAGCGGAGCCCGACCTCGGGGTTGGTGTCGGCCTCGGCGACCAGCCGCCGCTCGGCAACCTGGCTCACCTCGGTCGTGATCATCTCAGGCGGCGTCACCGCGCCATGCGGAATGCGCTCGAAGTACCGCCGTGCGAGCGCGAGCGCCTGGCTTGGGTCGAAGTCGCCGACCAGGACCGCGGTGATGTTGTTGGGGGCGTAATAGATGCCAAAGTAGCTCTCAGCCTGGGTACGCGAGATCGACTCGACATCGCTCGGCCAGCCGACCACCGGGTGCGAGTACGGCGACGATTGCCAGAACATGGCGTCGAATGCCTCGTCCACCGTGCCGGTCGGCGTGGACTCCACGCGCAGGCGCCGCTCCTCCCGCACCACGTCGCGCTCGGAGTAGAACTCGCGAAACACGGGGCTAAGCAGGCGGTCAGACTCCATCCAGAACCAAAGCTGGAGCTTGTTGGCCGGCAGCGTGACGAAGTAGAAGGTCTGATCCTCGGTGGTGCCCGCGTTCGAACCCGACGCGCCTTCGCGCGTGTAGATCTTCTCGAGCTCCTCAGAGACCATAACCTTCTTCTCCGCGGCGTAGAGCTTCTCGAGCTGGCCCTTGAGCTCCTTGAGTGCCGGCGTCATGTTCGCGGGGTCGTAGATGCTGCCCATGATCTCGCCCCGACGCTCCTTCTCCCGCAGCAGCGTGTACTCCTTCTCCATCTGGGAACGGAGGGCGTCCTGCTGCTTCAGAATCTCCGCGTCCCTGGCGAAGTCGGTGGTGCCGATCGCTTTCGTGCCCTTGAACATCATGTGTTCGAACAGGTGCGAGATGCCAGTGATCCCGGGCGCCTCGTTGACGGAACCCACACGAGCGACCCATCCGCACGAGACGGTCGGCGAGTCATGCCGTTCCACCAGCAACAGCTTCATCCCGTTGGCCAGCATCTCCTCCCGCACCTGGACCTGCTGCGCGCTGGCGAGTGCGGCAAGCAGGAACGCCGCGGGCATTGCGACCCGAGCCTTGCGTGGCATGGCCACTCCTTTCGTCAACGATGTCGCGTTTACCACGGCCGGCGCTCCGCGTCAAACCACCCCGCCGCGGTTCCCCAAAACGTACGCACGTGCGGCTACTATGTTCTGAGTAGGAGGGCGCCGCATCGGTGGGGCAGGAACTCAAGAGCGCGCGCGTGCCAGGGCAGGGGCCGGATGGGGCTTGTTGATGGACTGCTCGCGCGGCTGACGCGTCGCGGCGGTGTTGTGCTCGCCCTCGGCGGCGGTGGCGCCCGCGGCCTCGCCCATCTTGGCGTGCTCGACGTGCTCGAGCAAGCCAAGGTGCCGGTCGCGGGTATTGCCGGAACGAGCGCGGGGGCGCTCGTCGGCGCGATGTGGCTGGCGCTCGGAAGCGTGCCGGCCGTGATGCAGCGCTGGCGCGAGTTCCTGACGACGGGCCTGCTCAAGGGTCTGCCCGACAACCCACTCAGCGACGCGGTCTCCAGCCGCGACAGCACCCTGCTCACGTACGCCCGTCGCCTCAAGCACGGCGCCGTCGTCGCGCTTGCGCTCGGGCGGCGCTCGCTCGTGGATCCGGCTCAGCTCGACAAGGGCCTCGAGTTCCTGCTGCCGGAAGTGACCGTTCATAACCTCCGGCTCCCGTTTGCGGCGGTGGCGCTCGACTTCAATACGGGGCGCCCGATTTCGCTGCGCGGCGGGCCCCTGCGCACCGTGGTCGCTGCCTCATGCTCGATCCCGGGCGTGCTGCCGCCGTACCGCCTCGGCGCGCGCTACCTCATCGACGGCGGCCCGGTCGCCGACGTGCCCGTGCACCAGGCGCGCGAGCTGGCGCGCCGCCCCGTCATAGCGGTCGACGTCAGCGAGAGCTTGGCCCTCGATGAGGGCGACACGATCACGATGCCGCGCGCGATCGTGCGCGGCGCCACCATGACGAGCCGAGCCCTGCTTGCGACCGTCCTGCGCGCCGCCGACGTCACGGTGCGGCCGGATGTGGGCGAGTTTCACTGGGCGGAGTTCGGGCGTTTCGACGAGCTGGTGGCGGCGGGGCGTGCCGCGACCGTGCCGGTCGCAGGACGGATTCGGGAGCTCGCCCGACCCTAGGTCCCGCGAGGTCGAAACGCGCTGACGCGGTTAGAATGCGGTATGGGACACGCTCTTATCCTGGCGCTCGCCACCCTGATGGCGCCTCCGGCGCTGCCGCCCGAGACGCTCGTTACCGCCGCGGTCGAGGAGTTGCGCAAGGGCGAGCTCATGCTCGACGCGGACGCCCTTGGCGGCATGATCGCAGCCTCATTCACGCAGATCGACGACGGCGGTCGTGTGAGTGGTTCGTTCGCCTACCTGGAGCCGATTCGCCGCTTACGCGAGCGCAACGGCACCGTCACCAATCTGCGCTTCGACCAGCTCGTGATCAAGGTGTTCGGCGCGAGCGCGATCGCGAGCTACCGCTACGTCAAGGACTGGACACTCCTCGGAGTCCGTCACCACGAGGAAGGCTGGTCCAGCGACGTGTTCGAGCTGCGCAGCGACGGCGCCTGGATCCTCGTCCACCGCCACCGCGCGCGCTAAAAGCCCGGGGCGCCACCGGCAAAGGGCTGTCCAACCTAGAGTGATCGCGTCCCGATCAAGGTCGTCTGCTAACTTCTTCCCAAACGAATCGGACCGCCGACACCGGGCTTCTGTGCCCCTAGGGATGGCGGACGGTGACGACCGTGTTGATGCCGCCCCTGAGCCGGTACTCGAGCTTGACCTCCATGCGGCGGGGCCGGCAGGCCCTCACCAAGTCCTCGAGCAGACGGTTGGCGGCATGCTCCTGGTAGAGGCCAACGGTGCGGAACGAGGTTAGGTAGTACTTGAGCGACTTCAGCTCGAGGCAAACCGCCCCGGGCACGTAGCGAATCGTCAGTGTGCCGAAGTCCGGAAGACCCGAGAACGGGCACACGCAGTTCCACTCGTCGGTCGTGATCACGACCTCGGCCTCGCGCTCCGCGTATTCGAAAGGGAACGTCTCGAGCAGATCGGGCATGATCGTCTCAGGCCCATCGAACCGGAACGTCCTACCCTCTGCCTGCACCATGTTCCACCCCCGATCGTCAGCCTACCATCCACCGCCACAGCGGCCCGGCGCCGTGGCCACTACTGGCTCGGCGAGGCTTTGGGGTTGCGGCACATTCGAGCGGGCTTGCGCTCACGTTGTTGCGCCTTCCCCCATGTCCTCAGGTCGACCACGCGTGCCGGCGAGCTCCTGACAGCGGCGCAGCACGTCGTCGAACATCGCGGCGGTCAGACGCCCCGTGAATGTGTTCTGTTGCGAGACGTGGTAGGCGTTCAGGAGTGACAAGCCCCCGGGAAGCCGCCACTCCTTGCCGTGGCCGAAGGCCATGTCTCCCGGCAGCCTCGACCCCTGGTCCTTGAGCAGCCGCACCACCGCGTCGTGCGCCAGACGCCCGAGCGCGAGCACGACCCGCAGACGCTGGAGCGCGGCCAGGTCGGCGCGCAGAAAGCCGGCGCAACGCCGCAGCTCATGCGGCCGTGGCGCGTTCTGCGGTGGAGCGCAGCGCACGGCGGCGGTGATGACAACGCCACGCAACCTGAGGCCGTCGTCAGCAGACACGCTGGCCGGTCTGGTCGCCAGCTCGGCCCGGTGCAACGCGGAGAACAAGAAGTCGCCCGAGCGGTCGCCGGTAAACATGCGCCCGGTGCGGTTGGCGCCCTGCGCGGCGGGAGCGAGGCCGACAATCGCCAGCCAAGCCCGCCGGCTGCCGAACGCCGGCAGCGGTTTCGCCCAGAAGCCGTGCCGCTCGACCCAGGCCCGGTAGCGGGGCGGCACGCGTCGTACCTGCGCCTCGCGCCACGCCACCAGGCGGGCACAGGCGCGGCAGTGCACAACCGCGCAGGGAAGCCTTCCGGGAGACATGAACGGGTTTGACACGCTCATACGGCAACCGTAGGATAGTCAAAGGATTGGTCAGGATGAGCGTGAGCGAGGTCCAACCTCACCCCGTCTTCGCGCAACGCCTGGCGGCGCTGGCGGAGGGGCTTGAGCGCGCGGGGCAACTCGCGTACGCAGCCGAACTGTTCGAGCTCGCCGCAAGCCTCACACCGCGCGGAGAAAAATATCGCCAGCGTGCCGACATCCTACGCAAGGCTGCGCCCGAAGGCGGCGATCCTGAGCGGGAGCACAAGCGCCAGAACCTGGAGGCTTCGCACGCGGTTGGCATGGCGCACGTGCTCGAGGCCAACGGCGAGCTCGGGCGTGCGCACGAGATGTTCGACCTCGCCAAGCTGCGCGCGCCGTTCCACTACCTCGCCTACGCCGGCGCCGGCTACCTGCACTTGCGCCGCCGCGACCTGCGCGCGGCGCTCGAAGAGTTCGTCCAGGCGCGTCGGCTCAACCCTCTCGACCGCAAGCTTGCGGTCGAGGCGGCGCGGGTCGCCCTGGAACTTGAGGACTACCAGGAAGCGCTGCGCCATGCCGGCGACGCGCACCTCCTCTGCCAAGGCCTCGGCGAGGCCGAGGAGATCACCGCGCGTCGCCGTTTCGAGACCCTCGGCAACCTGTGCAAGATGGGCAAGGAGCAGCTCGCGGAATTCCACCGTCAAAGGGCCAACGCCCTGCAGCGGGCGTGCGAGCAGGTCGCCCTCACTAAGGCGAGGTTGTTCAGCACCCTGACCACGCCGAAGCCGGCCACGCCTCGCACCGTCAGCGAGCCCAAACGCGAGGAGCTCCTGCGGCTCGCGCTCGAGCTGCGCCGGTTTCGTGTCTTCCGTCACTTCACCGACTCTCAGGTCGTGCAGCTTGTGCAAATCGGCCGCAAGGAAGGTTTCCGCCACGCGCAGGTGCTGGCGCGAGAGGGCGAAACCGACCGCGACGTCTTCGTCATTCTCAAGGGAACCGTGCACGCCTCGCGCCAGAGTCCGGTCGGCATCCACGTGCTCGCCACGCTCTCGACCGGCGACATCGTGGGTGAGATCTCGTACCTCGACAGCCGCTCACGCTCGTCGTCACTGCTTGGAGTTGAGGCCGGTGTGCTCCTGTTCCTGCCCGCCGGAGAGCTCGACAAGCTTGCGGCCGGCAGCAGCGAGCTTGCCGTCGCCATGCTGTGGGCATTCTGGCACTCGCTCGCGGCCAAGGTGCGCGCCGCCAATGCGGCCATGAGCGCGATCTTCGCGCCTGGCGTTGCGGCGAGGCGCGCGCTTCCCGGCAAGCCCGGCGAACGCGTCGTCGTGGACCCCGTGGTAAAGATGAATCTGCTCAAGGAGAAGGGCCTCTCCCCCAGCGAGCAACGCTTGCTCGCCACCTACTCCGAGGAGGAGAGGTTCCCGCCTGACGCGCTCATCTTCGCCGAGGGCGAACAGGGCGGCAAGCTCTACATCGTGGTCGAAGGCAGCGTGCGTATCTCGCGTCAGCTTCCCGGCGTCGGGGAGGAAGCGCTTGCCATCTGCGAGCCGGGCGAGGTGTTCGGGGAGATGGCGCTGATCGACGAGCACCCGCGCAGCGCCGATGCGCGCGCCCATGTCGGGGGCGCCATCGTGTTCAGCGTGGACCGCCAGCGCCTCGAAGAAGTGCTCGAGATGGATCCCGACGCGGCGCGCCAGTTCCTCACCGTGCTGTGCCAGATCCTCTGCCGCCGCGTGCGTGCCATGAACGAGCGCCTGGTTGCGTGGCGCCTCATGGCAGGGCACGAGTAGGCGCGCCCGCGCGGCGACCGGGGCGCGTGAGTTTCCTGGCGCAACGCGACACATGAGATGCCGGCGGCCGGATTGCCTCCACTAGCTCGCGGTTGCCGTCCTGCCCCGGGCGCGCATGAAAGCTAGAGCAACTCGGACGCTGAGAAGAAAAACCCGACCTCGATGCGCGCGTTCTCCGGCGAGTCGGAACCGTGGATGGCGTTGCGCTCGATGTTGGTAGCGTACTTCTGACGGATCGTCCCGGGCGCGGCCTTGGCCGGGTCGGTGGCGCCCATGACCTTGCGCAGGTACTCAATCGCGTCTTCCCGCTCCAGCGCCATCACTAAGACCGGCCCCGAGATCATGAACTCCACCAGCGGGCGGTAGAACGGCTTGTCCTTGTGCACCGCGTAGAACCCCTCCGCCTGCTCTTTGGACAGCCACACCATGCGGGCGGCCTTGATCTCGAAACCCTCGTGCTCCAAGTGGTCAATGATCGCGCCGCAGTTGTGGTGAGCCACGGTGTCCGGCTTCAGAATCGTGAGTGTCCGTTGCTTCATGTGAGACCTCTCCCCTCTTGCCAAGGGCGCTGCGCCCTCGCTGCGCGGCGGCCGCGCTCGCGGCAGGCGAGCCAACGTCACGGAGCTAGGCCTTCCCCAGCGCGCGAGCCATGGTGACGCCGATGTCCGCAGGCGTGGCGGCGACGTGGATACCGGCCGCCTTTAGTGCCTCGATCTTCTCCTTCGCCGTGCCCTTGCCGCCCGAGATGATCGCCCCCGCATGGCCCATCCGCCGCCCCGGCGGAGCGGTCTGCCCGGCGATAAACGCCACCACCGGCTTCTTCACGGTGGCCTTGACGCACGCGGCGGCCTCCTCCTCGGCGGTGCCGCCGATTTCACCGATGAGGACGATCGCTTCGGTGTCGCTGTCCAGGTTGAATGCCTCGAGCACGTCCACGAAATTGGTCCCGGGTACCGGATCGCCGCCAATGCCTATGCACGTGGATTGCCCGAGCCCGAGCTTGGTAAGCTGGTCCACCGCCTCGTATGTGAGCGTTCCCGAGCGCGAGACGACGCCGACGCTGCCCTGCTTGTGGATCTGTGCTGGCATGATCCCGAGCTTGGCCTTCCCCGGCGAGATGATGCCGGGGCAATTGGGCCCGATGAGGCGCGCGCCCGACTCCTGCAACGCCCGCCGCACGAGCACCTCGTCGCGCGCAGGGATCCCCTCGGTGATGCACACGATGAGCTCAATCCCCGCCGCTGCCGCCTCCAGGATCGCGTCGGCTGCGCCCAGCGGCGGAACGAAGATCAGAGAAGCGGTGCAGCCGGTTTTTGCCCGGGCCTGCGCCACGGTGTCGAACACGGGGACGCCGTCCACCGCGGTCCCGCCCTTGCCGGGAGTCACGCCGGCCACGATCTTGGTGCCGTACTCCCTGCACTTGGCGGCATGGAACTGCCCTTCCTTGCCGGTGAGGCCCTGCACGACCACGCGGGTGTTCTGATCGAGCCAGATCGCCATCGCTCTCTCCTACCTCGCCGCCGCGACAACCTTCGCCGCCGCGTCCGCCATCGTGTCCGCAGGCTGAAGCTTCAGCCCGGACCCTGCCAGGATGCGCCTGCCCTCGCCCACGTTGGTGCCCTCGAGCCGCACGACAATCGGCACCCGCACCTTGAGCTTCTTCGCCGCGGCCACCACGCCCGCGGCGATCATGTCGCAGCGGACGATGCCGCCGAAAATGTTGATCAGCACCGCCTTCACGCCCGGATCGGAGAGGAGGATGCGGAATGCGTTCTCCACCCGTTCTTGGCTGGCGCCACCGCCGACATCGAGGAAGTTTGCGGGTGCGCCGCCGTGGTGCTTGATGATGTCCATCGTGCCCATCGCGAGGCCCGCCCCGTTGACCATGCAGCCGATGTTTCCATCCAGCTTGATGTAGTTGAGGTCGTACTTCGAGGCCTCGACCTCCAGCGGCTCCTCCTCGTCAAGGTCCCGCATCGCCGCGATGTCGGCGTGACGCGCGAGCGCGTTGTCATCGAAGTTCATCTTCGCGTCGAGGGCGAGCACGTCACCGTCGGCGGTGACTAGCAGTGGGTTGATCTCGGCCAGAGTGGCGTCCGTCTCGTTGTACGCACGCGCCAGCGCCGTCACAAATTTGAGGAACTTCTTGAAGGTGTCGCCCGAAAGCCCAAGCGCAAAGCCCAGCGCGCGCGCCTGGAAGAGCTGCAGCCCCTGGCACGGGTCGAAGTGCTCCTTGAGGATGGCATCCGGGTGCTTTGCCGCGACTTCCTCGATCTCCATGCCGCCGAACTTCGAGGCCATCAGCACAGGCAGCCCAACGGCACGGTCCAGCACGACGCCAACATAGAGCTCGCGCGCGATGCCGAGCGCCTCCTCCACGAGCACCTTGTGCACGATCTTCCCCTCGGGCCCGGTCTGCTTTGAGATCAGCTTCATGCCCAGAATCTGGCCCGCCACCGTGAAGGCGTCGTTGGGGTTCGCAGCGAGCTTGACGCCGCCCGCCTTGCCACGCCCGCCAGCATGCACCTGCGCCTTGATCACAACCTTGCCGCCCAGCTCGGCGGCGATCGCCCGCGCCTGCTCCGGCTTCGTGGCCACCTTGCCGCGCGGGATCGCCACACCGTAGCGGGCGAGGATCTCCTTGGCCTGGTATTCGTGGACCTTCACGGGAGCCTCCGCACAACGAGCCGGTATTGTGCACGCAGCTCGCGATGGGCGCAACCCGCGCGCGCGCATGCGGCGCTGGACCGGGCCGGCTGATGCAAGACGCTACTGTATCGGGCTGCCGATCGCCGCCTCGACGAGGATGCGGATCTCATCGTCGTCGAGGATGCGGTCTGCGACTTTGGCGGTCGCGAGCACGGTGGCCACCGCACGCGCGTCGTCCGCAAAACCGTGCGCAGCCAACCACCATCGCACGTTCGCCGCGCCCGACATCGGCCCGACCTCGATCTCCTGCTGGCGCCCCAGCCACGCCGCTGGGATCGCCGAGTAGACAAGGTCGACAAGCTCGTCGTCGCCCTGGCGCCCGGCCTTGAGGATGGCGGAGGCGTGCACACCGGTCGAGGTCCGAAACGCGTCGCGCCCCGCCACCGGCGCGGACGGCGGAATAGCGATTCCGACCATCGCGCTCGCGTGCCGCACGTACGCCATCAGACCGCGGAGGTTTGGTTGCGCCCAGCCCAGCAAGCGTGCGTTGACGAGAAGCTGCTCCATGGCGGCGTTGCCGACGCGCTCGCCCACGCCGAGGGCGGTTGCATGGAGCCGGCCCGCGCCCGCCCAGGCAGCGGCGACCGCATTCGCGACCGCGAGGCCGCGGTCATTGTGCCCGTGCCAATCGAGTCCGACACCGGTGGCCCTCGCGTCGTGCAAAACGCCGCGGGCAAAGCGCACCAGGCGCACCGCGCCGAAAGGGTCCGCCTGCCCGGCGGTGTCGGCAAGACACAGACGCGCAGCCCCGGCGCGAATCGCAGTCAGGAACAGGCGGCGCAGGTCCTCCGGGTGCGAACGCGTGGTGTCCTCCGCCACGAAGGTGACCGGCGCTGCGTGCGCGACGGCGAACGCCACGCTCTCTTCCGTACGCGCGAGCAGGTCGCTGAGCGACCATCCCTCGGCGCGGCAGCGCAGCGGCGACGAGCCCAGAAAGATCGCGGCTTCGACCGGATGACCAATCCGTTGGGCGATGTCCAGGATCGGCTCGAGGTCTTCACGCCGGGCGCGCGCGGCGCAGTTGGGAACGATCGGCAGGCGGGCGACGAAGAGCCCGCGGCACACGGCTTCGGCCTCCCGTGCCGCGCGTGCGCCCGCTCCGGGAAGGCCCACGTCGGCTGCCGTGACGCCGACAGCGGCGGCGAGCTCAAGGAATTGCAGACGCTCGGCCACGGTCGGGTGCGCCACCGATGGGCTTTGCAGCCCATCGCGCAGCGTCTCGTCGTCGAATGTCACCGCCGGAACGGGGACGCGGCGAGGCCCGCCTTCCGTGTTCCAGTCGTAGCTCAACGCGGTTCCCGGCTCTGCCATGCGTCGCCCACCCCGGTGCTGCCCATCGGCCTCGATCCGCAGCCGCGTCGCATCAGCCGCCGCAAGCCTCGGGCGAGCCCGGCTACCGTCCTACCTGCCCGTGAATTTTGCCGGCCGCTTCTCGAGGAACGCCGCCGCGCCCTCGCGCATGTCCTCGGTGGCGGCGCACAGGCCGAAGAGAGCCGCCTCGAGCTCCTGCGCCTGCCCGAGCGGCTGATCGAGCCCGACACGCACCGCCTGCAGGCAGCGACCGACCGCCCGTGGGGCGAGCGCGATGATCTCCTCGGCGAGCTTCTGCGCGGCCGCGCGCAGTTCGGCCGGCTCAACGACACGGTTCACCAGCCCCCACGAGTGCGCCGTGGCGGCGTCGATCACGCCACCGGTGAGCAGGAGCTCGAGCGCGCGCCCCGGGCCGACCAGACGTGGGAGGCGCTGCGTGCCGCCGTAGCCTGGGATCAGGCCAAGCTTGACCTCGGGCTGGCCGAAGCGGGCGTTGCTCGCGGCGACGCGCAGGTGGCACGCCAACGCAAGCTCGCAGCCGCCTCCGAGGGCGAAGCCGTTGACGGCCGCGATCACCGGTTTGTTGCAGGCCGCGATGGCGTCGAAGAGGCGTTGTCCGCGCCGGGAAAACACCTCCGCGTCCGCCGCCGTGAGGCCGACAAACTCGGCGATGTCAGCCCCCGCGACGAATGCCTTCTCGCCCGCGCCGGTGATGACAGCGGCACGGACGAGAGCATCGTCCGCGAACTGGGCGAAGGCCTGCGCAAGCTCGGCCAGCACGCCACTGTTCAAAGCGTTGAGCTTGGCCGGCCGGTTGACGGTCAGCCAGCGCACCGAGTTGGTGTCTTCGACGAGCAAGGCTTCGAATCCCATGACCACCCCCGTGTAAGCCTAGCACCTGCCCGAGGCCGGCCTCGCGGTGCGGGCCGCGATGGGCGGCTCGGGCGCCGCCCGCCGCACCCGCCTGCCGCTTCTGCGCTGCGGAACATCGAGGCTGGCTTTTCGTATACTCTGAGCGGTGAAGCGCATCCATTTCTGCGTGCTTGCGGGCGTGCTTGCGACGGCATGTGCAAGCAGCAAGCCGGACTACAGCTTTCTCACCCTCGACCAATGGGCGGTGGAGCTGCGCAAGCGCGGCGTGGATCCGCAGTTCGTGCCGAACCCGCTCACGAGCACGTCCACCATGAAGGAGATGGCGGAGCAGCTCGCGCGTCCTGGTGGCCCGGGCGGGCCGGTGGAGAAGCTGCGCAACCTCCAGAGCGGCATCTTCGACGAGACCCAGTTCCCGTTTCGATATCAGAACCGAGGCACCTTCACAGCCGCCGAGGCGTTCTTCCGCCGCGAGGGCAACTGCTTGTCGTTCACCAACCTCTTTGTTTCGCTGAGCCGTTCGATCGGCATCGGCACCAAGACGGCACTCGTGACGCGGCGGATGCCAACCGAAAAGGACGGCGATCTCATCATCGTCAACACGCACGTCGTCGCCGTGTACTTCGAGGGCTTGCCGAAGCCCTACATCTTCGACTTTGACCGCCGCCCCCACGAGCGCGTGGAGGACGCCAAGCCGTTGGATGACCTCTGGGTCACGGCGCTCTATTTGAACAACCGTGGTGCCGACGAACTCCGCGCCGCGCACCCGGAGATCGCGGCACGCTACTTCGAATACGCGACCCGGCTGGCGCCCGAGTTCGTGCCCACGTGGGGGAACCTCGGCGTCGCGAAGCGCCGCCTTGGCGATATTCCCGGGGCGTTCGAAGCTTATCGCCGTGCGCTCGAGAGCTCCGCCGACGATCCCACCATCCTCGGCAACCTGGCCTCGCTCTATCGCTTCGTTGGTAAGGAGAGCGAGGCGCAGGCGGCGCTCGCGGCCGCCAACCTCTCCCGCGCCACGCCCCACATCCTTGTCGTCCGCGGCGACCTCGAGTTGACCAAGGGGAATGTCGGCGGTGCGCTCAGGCTTTACAAACGCGCGCGCCGGCAGTCCCCGGCAATAGCAGATCCCTGGGTCGGGATGGCGCGCGCGGAGCTCGCGCGCGATCACCCCGAAAGGGCCAGGAACTACCTCGAGCGGGCATTGACGCTGGAGCCAAATGACGCGAGCGCGCGTGCCTTCCGTCAGCAGCTTGAAGAAGCAACCCAGAGGGCGAGCAACGGCGCGAAGTAATCTTGGACAAGGCCCGCATGCTGGCCGTAGGCCGGCTCGTGGGGAGCCATCAAGGAGATCCATGGTAACGAAAACACAGTACGGCCAGGCTCGCGGCGACGCGCAGCCCCCGACGCCAAAGTCGTTGTTCCGACGCGTCGAAAAGACGCTCGACACGATCGAGCACGGGCAGGACATCCTCGCCACGATCCGCAACGTGGCCGAGTACATGACCGCCAATTTCCGCCACGACCTCGGCATCCTCGGCGGGCGTATCTACAAACTGGCCGACCAGGACTACGAGCTCGTCCAGGTGTTCGGCACCGCAGCTCCGGTGACGCCGGGTGTCCAGGTGCCGGCCAGCTACGCGGCCATTGATGCCGTGCTCGACTCGGGCCTCGTCGTCATGTCCCGCAATGCGCCCGAGCTCGATCCGGCGATTGAGGCCAGGCTCGGCACCGGCGAGCGTTTCGCCGCAATCGCGGTCGCAGACGGCGAGTACCTGCTCTCGTTCGATGTCGCGGACGTCCGCGGCAGCGTCGAGGACCTCCAGGCCTCACTCAACATCGTCCGCCTCGCGATCAACCAGAAGCTACGCCAAGAGCGCTTCCAGGAGATTCTCGAGGATGCCAGGCGTATCCAGCGCTCGATCCTGCCGAAGCGCCCGCCGAACTACATCGGCTACGACATCGCCGGCGATTCCCGGCCCGCCGAGATTGTGGGTGGGGACTTCTTCGACTACATCCCAATGAGCTCGGAGATGGTGGACATCGCGATCGCCGATGCGTCCGGGCACGGCCTGCCGGCGGCGCTCCAGGTGCGCGATGTCTACACCGGCCTGCGCATGGGGCTGTCGCGCGACCTCAAGGTGGCGCGCACGGTCGAGCGCCTGAACGCCATCATCAACCGCTCTCGGATGACGTCCAAATTCGTGTCGCTGTTTCTGGCGGAGCTGGAGACCAACGGCAACATGGTCTATGTCAACGCCGGCCACAACCCGCCGTTCATCCTTCACGCCCGCGGCGGGACCGAGTTCCTGCGCGAGGGCGGGATGGTGCTCGGGCCTTCACCCGACGCCGCCTACCCGCGCGGATTCGCCGAGGTCGCGCCGGGCGACATGCTGGTGCTCTATACCGACGGGATCACGGAGTGCCACCACCATCGCTCCGGCGAGGAGTTCGGCTTGGAGCGGCTTGAACGCCTGGTGCGTCGGCACGCGGCGCGTCACGCCGCCGAGATCGTCCAGACCGTGTTCCAGGCGGTGAGCCGCTACGCCGGCACCGGCGTCCCCGAGGACGACCAGACCGTGGTGGTGGTGCGGCGTCTGCGGCCAGGCGCCTGAGCGCGACCCCAGCATCCGGAAGGCCTTTACCAGAAGCTATACTCGCGGGCATGGAGCAGTTTCCGGCCGAGCATTTCTTCGCGCTGGCGGGATTTGAGCATGCGCGCCTGTTTCGGGAGGACGCACCTGTCTGGGAGGCGCTCGGCAGCCCGTTCGACGACTACCTGGCCGCCTGGCCGTGCTGGGAGATCAGATCGGCGATCCCCCCCGGCGTGCACATTGAGGGTGGCCCGATTTTCATCGCCGAGAATTGCCGTATCGAGCCCGGCGCCTTCCTGCGCGGACCGCTGATCATCGGGCCGAGCAGCGAGATCCGCACCGGCGCTTACCTGCGCGGTCGCGTCGTGCTCGGCCACGGTTGCCTCGTGGGGGCGCACAGCGAGATCAAGACCGCGATCTTGCTCGACTACGCCCGCGCCCCGCACCAGAACTATGTCGGCGACAGCATCCTCGGCCGCGACGTGAACCTGGGCGCCGGCACCATCCTCTCCAACGTCAAGAATGTTGGCAGCGAGGTAAGCTTTCACCACCAAGGCAGGTTGATTCACACCGGCCTGCGCAAGTTCGGCGCCGTGCTCGGGGACGGCTGCCGCACCGGCTGCAACAGCGTCCTCAACCCGGGCGTGCTCATGGGCCCGCGCTGCGTCACCTACCCCAGCGTGTGCCTGCGCTCGGGCTACTTCCCGCCCGGGACGCTGGTGAAGCTGCGCCAGGTCCAGCAGCTCGTACAGCTGGACAAGTTCGCGGCGCCGTAGTGGCACGTCACTTGCAGTTTCCCTGGACGAGAGGTGCGGAGTCTGACATGAAACCCCGGCTTCCCGCGATTCTGGCCGTCACCCTGGCGTTGGCGCTTGCGGCGCTGGCCTTTGCCGGTGACGATACGACCTCGCTGAGCTACATCTCCTACCTCGAAAGGTACGCCACCCTGCGGGCAGCACACGCGCAGGAGACGCTCGACGCGGTGGTCAACATGCCGGTGCTCGCCGGCGACCGGCTGCAAACCGCACGCGGCGCTCGCGTCGAGGTCACACTGGCGGATGGCTGCACGCTCTGGTTGGACGAGTTTACGACCCTCGACTTCGACGCCATCGTGCGCTCGCGCGACGACGCCGCCTCCCGCACTTCGCTCTACCTCGCGGAGGGCAGTGCCGCGCTCGAGGTGCCGAGCACCGCCGCCAACGAGGGCACGGTGCGCCTTGACACGCCCAATGGGAGCTTCTTCCTGAGCGGCCCGGGCCTGTACCGGATCGACATCGACCGCGGCGAGACGTATGTGCGGGCGTTCGCCGGCCTTGCCGAATTGCCGTCAGGCACCGCCTCGGCCCTGCTGCGCGGTGGCGAGGAGGCCGAGGTTGGTGAAGGCGGCGGCATCCAGAAGGCGGCGCTGTCGAAGTCCGGTGACGACTTTTGGAACTGGGTTGAGGACCGCCGCCGACCCGCGCCGAGCGGAACGACGGCCCAGCACCTCGAGGCGCAGGGAATCGGCCAGGCAGCGGTGCTCGACAGTTACGGCGACTGGGTGTTCGTGCCGACGCTCTCCAGCTGGATGTGGCGTCCCAACGTCTCCGTGACCTGGCTCCCCTACTCCTACGGTCGTTGGTACTGGACGCCCGTGGGCTGGAACTGGATCTCGTACGAGCCCTGGGGCTGGTACCCGTACCACTACGGCTCCTGGTACCTCGATGCGAGCTTCGGCTGGGTCTGGGGCTATGACCCGGTTTGGGCGCCGGCTTGGGTGCATTGGATCTACACGCCAGGCTATGTCGGCTGGTGCCCGCGCGGGTACTACGACTGGTGGTACTTACACAATTGCACGCACTGCTGGAATCAGTGGCGGCAACCGGGGCGCTGGGGTGGAGTGGCGTTCGATTTCTCCGGCCGCGTCTCGCTCCAGCCCGTAGACCCGCGGCCATGGACGATCGTTCCGGCCGGCCAATTCGGTTCCCGGCACCTCGACCGGGTCCGCGTCGATCCGGGGCGCTTCTTCCGCGAGCAGCCGGCCGGACGCGAGGGTTTCATCCGCTCCGGCGCCCTCATCACGTCGCCTCCCGGCCACCAGTTTGGCGACGGCATTTTCGAGCCGAGCTTCCGTCGCACGGGGGAACACGACGTGCCGGGACTGGCCTCCGTGCTCGGCCGCCAATTCGATTCCGAGCTGCGGGGTGCCGCCACCAAGCCACTGCCGCTGCAGACCGGGCAGATCGCGGCCGGGACTCCGCACGTGGCGGTGCGCGGCGTTCCCGACGCCGGCGCCCGCGACAGGTCCGCCACCAGCGGCCGTGGCTGGTTCGGCGCTTCGCCCGGGAGCGCAGAGCACGGGGACAGCGGCCGGACGTTCGACCGCGGACGCTCCGGTGGCCAGGGCCAGGGCGCGCCCGCACCCGTTGAGCGACGGATGCGCCTAGACAACGCCGGGCGCGAGCCCGTGCGACTGGCGGACCCCGGAACCACGCGGCAGGGGCCGGCCGCCAGCCCGGCAACGCAGCCCCGTCCTCACATCGACTCGGGTCCGGCCTCTGCGCCAGCACCGCCTCCGGCGCGCGACACCGAGCAGAGGCCGGCACATCCACGAGACTCGGTGAGCCGCTTCGATGGCCGGAGCTCAAGGAGCTACGCGACGAGCCGCGACGATTTTGATGCCTCTACGGGACCGCGCTTCGCGCAGCGCAGCTTCGCGGGTACGCACCGTTCTGGCTCAGCCCCGTATTCGGCGCACCCCGCGGTGGTCTACTCCGCGCCGCGTGCGACGGCCGCAGGTGGATCCCACTCGCGTCCGACCTCGGGGCCGCGGACCTCGGGGAACCACCGCAGGCGCTAGCGGCTTCCCCGCCGGACCGATAGAATCGCAGCGTGTCCGGTCACGCCCACACGACGAGGAGGCGTCTTCATCGCGCTCGCGCGGGTGAGAACGGCACGGGCAGCGTCGGCGCGACCCGGCTCCTGCTGCTCTTGATCGCGTTTTCTGCGAGCGCATCCGGTCAGATCACGACGTTGCCGCTGTCGCCGGCGTGGTGGGCCCCGGCCGCACCGATGACGCACGAGCCGCTCTCGCTCGCGCTCGCCGCAGCGGCCTCCGGGCCGGCCGCGCTCGCCGATGCCAAGGTGACGACGGCGCTCGCTGGCTACCTCGCCACCCTCGCCGAGGGCGGGCCTACGAGCGACTGCGCGTTCTTTCCCGAAGAGGCGGACGCGCTCGTCTTCTTCGTCAACGCCCACGTCGCCTGGACGCTCGCGCTCGGCAGCGACACGCGTCTGGCGGACGCAGACGTCGCCACCCTGCGCATGACGCCGTTTCCGCTCGCGCGCGGAACGATGACGCTGTCCCAGCTCGTCGGCGAGGTCTGGCGCCGCGCTCCCCACGATCCGCGTCTTGTGCTCTTCCTCAACCCGGGGTGGAACGGTGGGCCTCCGCTCCCTCTGAGCGCGCTCGAGGGTCACAGCTTGTCGTGGCAGCTCAACGAGCACGCGCGGCGCTGCGGCGCTGCCCCCGGTTTCTGGGCGCTCGACCGCGCGCACGGCACGCTGGCGCTCTCAGCCGTAGCTGACCTGATGTGGGCGTTGCCCGCCGACGCCGCCGGCCGCTTCCGTGCTGTGCTCGAACTCGTGCCGCCGCCTGGCGACGTGCGCGAGGCGATTCGGGACACGTGCGGCCCCTCCCTTCAGCGCTGCCGTCTGATCACCACTCCGCTCGACCAGGCGCGCCTCCTACAGCCGCTGCGCGCCACCTCAGGCCGAAGCTAGCCCGGATTATTCATGAGGGGCCGTAGCGAGGATGCGGAGGTGGCTGTCATGGTGGGCGCACGTAGGGCTGAGAATCCGAGGCGTACTGTACCCGTACGCCGCAGGAGGCGAAGCCCGAGTACGCCCGCCAGGGCGGCCACATCCGCGGGCGCAGTAGGCACCTTCGTGAATAGTCCGGGCTAACGGCCCGTCCCCAGGCCTTGCGGCAGCCCCGGCTATACTCGCGCCGTGGCGTTCGAGATCTCCAACTGGCTGCCCGAGTTCCCCGTCCGCGACCACTGCCTCTACCTCAATCACGCCGCGGTGGCGCCGCTGCCCCGACGCGTCGCCGCGGCAATGCGCGAGAGGATCGCCGACCAGGAGGCGAATGGCGCCCGTTCCTGGAAGCAGTGGCAAGAGACGCTCCTGAGCGTGCGCTCCTTCGCCTCTGATCTCATCGGCTGCCGCCCCGAGGACGTTTCGCTCGTGCGCAGCACCTCCGAGGGCCTCTCGCTCCTCGCGCAGGGTCTGCCGTGGCGCAAGGGCGACGCGGTCCTCGTCGGCGAGGAGGAGTTCGCCGCCAATGTGGCCCCTTTCTTGGCGCTCGCACAGCGTGGCGTGACCGTGAGACGCTTCCCCACTCCCAGCGGCCGCATCGATCCTGCCGTGGTTGTGCCGCTGCTGCGGCCGCCCGTGAAGCTGCTCACGCTCTCCTGGGTGGCCTTCCACACCGGGTGGGTCGCGCCCGTCGCCGAGCTCGCCGCGGCCGCGCACGCGAAAGGAATCGCCGTCGTGCTTGACGCCATCCAGGGGCTCGGCGTGCTGCCCGACAGCATCGCCGACCTTGGCGTCGACGCCCTCGTTGCCGACGGCCACAAGTGGCTGCTTGGGCCGGAGGGGCTGGGGATCATGGCGACGCAGCCGGCGCTGCGGGCGCGCCTCACGCCGGTGCTTGCCGGCTGGTTCAACGCGCGCCGTTCTCCCGGCCAGTTCTTCCTACACGAGCTCAATTTTCATGACGACGGCAGGCGCTTCGAACCGGGCTCGCAGCCGGGCGTGCTCGCCGCCGGCCTGGCGGCGGCGCTCGACCTGCTACTCGAGGTCGGTATCGCCGAGATCCACGAGCGCGTCACCGGCCACGCCCGCGCGCTCACGGGCATGCTGCTCGAGGCCGGCTGGGAGGTTCACTCGCCCGGGTCCGCTCATCCGATCGCTGGGATCGTTGCGGCGCGGCACGCCTTCTTGCCCTCGGACGAGGTCGCGCGCCGCCTGCGCGCGCGCCAGATCGAGGTGAGCGCACGCCAGGGGCTGGTCCGTTTTGCGCCGCACTTCTACACCACCGCCGGGGAGCTCGACGCCGTGCGCGTGATCGTACGCAAGCTGTGACCCGGACCCGGAGGATGTGCTGATGAGGAGCGAGCGTCATGTGCGGGTCGTAGTCCTGGGCGGCGGCACGGCCGGCTGTACGGCCGCGGCGCTCCTTGCCGCTGCGGGCCTGGACACGCTCCTCGTCCGGGGTGGGAACCCGAGCGGCAGCGCCCGGGCTCGGACCCTGCTGCCCAGCGCCCTGGAGTTGCTCGATCGTGTCGGCGTCCATGAGGACCTGCGCGTGCGGCCCGCCACGAAGGTCTGCGAGGGCGTCACGCTCACCACCGACGATGGCGCCCGCACGACCACGTTTCGGTTCGATGATGCGGGCGGACCGGTCGGAAACGGATATCACGTCCTCGGCGAGGACCTTGAAACCGCGCTGCTGGCGCAGGCACGGCGGTCAGGCGTCGAGGTGCTGGAGGGCTGGCACGCGGTTGCGCCGCGTTGGCACGACCGCCGCCTCGTCGGCGTCCTGCTGCGCGACGCCTCCGGCAAAGAGATGCTGCTCCACAGCGTTGTGGTGCTCGACGCCACCGGCCGCGAGTCGTTTCTTGCCCACGCCATGGGCTGGCGCTTCCCGTATCAGCAGCGCGCGCGACGGTCCGTGTTCGCGCACTACCAGGGAGCGCTCGTGCCGGCGGGGCGGGCGGTGTCCACGACCTCGCTCATACTCTCCGGCCGCGAGGGGCTATGGCTCACGCCTCTCGGCGATGGTTCCGCGTCCGTGAGCGCGGTCGTGAGCGCCCGCACGAGTGACGCCTGGCCCGCCGGCGCCGAGACCGTTCTCGCCACCGCAGTCGCCCGCTGCCCGCACGTGGCGGCGCAGCTTGCGGGGGCCAGGCAGATGGAGCCGGCTCAGATCGTGGAGAACTTCCCCTATCGGGTCATGTACGTCGCCGGCGGCGGCTTCTGCTTGATCGGCGATGCGGCCGGGTTCATCGACCCGGCGATCGTCCCGGGCCTGCTCGTCGCCCTCGCGACCGGCGTGTCGGCCGCCCAGGACGTGATTGAAACCCTCGCCCGCCGCCCCAACATTGAGCGCACCGACTTCGGACCGACGGTGACGCTCACGCGCACACTGCACCAGTTGTTTCTTGCGTTTGCGCGCGTGCTCTACGATCCCGACTGCCAGCCGCTTCTGCTGAGCGGCCGGAGCTTTGGTCCGCTTCGACGGGCTCTCGCCTCACTCTTCGCGGGCGACGTGCTCCGCCCAGGCGATGCGTGGCGACGCCGCGCCACGCTGCTCGCCGTACGCACGCTGGGCCGCGTGCAGGCGCTCTCGAGCCGGCTTGGGCGCCCGCTGGTACCGCCTGCCGCCCCAGCCGCGTCCGGCGCCCAGGTGCCGTCCGCCACGGGAGCGTCGGCGCCGTGAGCGCCGCGTCCGAGGAGGTGATCCCCACCGGCGCGCGCCTCGACCGGCGTCTGCTGAGCTGGCTGCTGCTCTGGGTCCGACCGTTCAAGGTGCGCGTGGCCGGCGCTGTGCTGCTTGTCCTCGCCGGCTCTCCGCTCCAGATCGTCGGTCCCTTCCTCACCGCCGCCGCCATCGACCTCTACCTCAGACCGCAGCCGACCGGCGCAGCGCAGAAGGTGCTCCATGCGCTGCACGCGCTCCACCTGCCGGCCGCGGGCGGGGCCGGTCTCGCGACCCTGGCGCTGATCTACCTCGTCAGCCTGGCCGCCGGCGCCGCCTTGCTCGTGGCCCAGGCGCGCATCATGCTCACGACCGGCCAGCTCGTGATGCGCGACTTGCGCGACGCGCTCTTCGATCACGTCCAGACGCTTGACTTGGCCTGGTTCACGCGCACGCCGGCCGGGCGGGTGATCACACGTCTGACAACTGACGTGGAAGCGCTCAACGAGCTCTTCTCGTCTGGGCTCGTGGACATTCTCACCGACCTCGTTCTGCTGTGCGGGATTGCGGTCATGCTGTTCGCGCTTGAGTGGCGTCTGGCGCTTGTGGCATTCGCGGTGCTGCCTCTGATGGTGCTGCTGTCGCTGTGGTTCCGCAGCCGCGCGCGCAATATCTATCGCGAGGTCCGCACCCGGGTCGCGGCGATCAACACCTTTCTGCAAGAGCACCTCGCCGGCATCTCGGTCGTGCAGCTCTCGCGCGCGGAGGCGAGGACCGCGGCCGAGTTCCGCCTCACGGACGCGGCGCACCGTGACGCCAACATCCGCGGCGTCTTTTACTATGCGTTCTTCTACCCCACCGTGGAGCTGCTGATCTCGATCGGCGTTGCCGGCTTGTTGGTCGCGGGCGGCGCCTGGAGTCGGAGCAGGACGATTTCCCTCGGCGTTCTCGTCGCCTTCCTGCAATACGTGCAACGCTTCTTCCGACCGATTGGTGATCTTGCCGAGAACTACAACGTGCTCCAGGCCTCGTTTGCGGCCGCCGAGCGCCTGCAGGCGCTGCTTGCGGTCATGCCGGCGGTGACGCCCCCGCCCCGGCCGGAACGCGAGCCGCCGCGTTTGGCGCGCTTCGAGCTGCGCGGCGTGTCGTTCGCCTACGAAGGCGAAAACTGGGTGCTGCGCGACCTGACCTTCGCGGCTCAGCCCGGCGAGCGCCTGGCTCTCGTAGGACACACCGGCGCCGGCAAGAGCACCGTGCTCAACCTCTTGCTCCGTTTCTACGACCCCCAGCGCGGCAGCATCCTCCTTGACGGCGTGGACACGCGCTCATGGGATCTCTTCAAGCTGCGGCGCCGCTGCGCCGTCGTGCTCCAGGAGATCGACTGCTTTGCCGGCTCGCTGCGCGAGAACATCGCACTCGGCCGGCCCGGCATTGATGACCGCCGCATCGTGTGGGCGTTGGAACAGGTGGGCGCAACGCCCATGCTCTCGCGCCTCCCAGGCAGACTCGACACGCTCCTGGGCGAGCGCGGGAGTGGGCTCTCGGTCGGCGAGCGCCAGCTCGTTTCTTTCGCCCGCGCGCTTGTCGGCGACCCCGAGTTCCTGCTCCTGGACGAGGCGACCTCCTCTGTCGACCCGCTCACCGAGGCCGTGATCCAGACCGCGCTCGACCGGCTCCTGCTGGGCCGCACCGCACTCATCATCGCGCACCGTCTTGCCACCGTCGTGGGCTGCGACCGCGTGCTCGTGCTGCACGCCGGGCGCCTCGTCGAAGAGGGCCGCCACGAGCAACTGCTCGCGCGCGCCGGCCTCTACAAGACGCTCTACGACCTGCAGTTGCTGCGCCCGAGCAACGCGAGCTGAAGCCGCCGCTCACACGCCGTCGGGCAGGCCGACGAGCACGTTGCCGTCGCCACGACGTACCGGGAACACCTGAACCGGCTCGGTCGCCGGGGGCGACAGGACGCGCCCGGTGCGCAAATCGAACTCGGCGCCGTGAAGCGGGCACTCAACCGAGCAGCGGAAGCGGTCCAGGCTGCCCTCGTGCAGGTAGGCGTGCGCATGGCTGCACAGCGCCTCGACCGCAAAGATCTCGTCGCCGCAGCGCGCGAGCATGATCGCAATGCCCTCGACCACGAACATGCGGGCCTCGCCGTCGGGGATCTCGTCCACCTTCGTCACCGCAATGAACCTCAAAGCCCCTCCAAGCGCGTCTCTTGGCGCCATCGTACGCGCAGGCGTCAACCGGCCACACGCGTCACACGCTGGAAAGCGCGCGCCGCGAGCCGAATTCCCACCGTGCCGGCGCTTCCTTGCTACGGCCTGCTAGAGTGACGACGAGGTGCATGTGGCCAGTCAACCGCATATCGACGAGCTGCGCGCAGCGATCACGGCCATCGACGAGTCGCTGCTGGACCTTCTGCGGCGCCGCATGGAGCTCGCCGGCGACGTTGGGCGCGTCAAGGCCGAGGCCGGCCTCCCGGTCGTCGCCAGAGACGTCGAGGAGCGCGTGCTCTCTCGGGCGCGACAGCACGCGGACGCGTGCGGCGTCTCCGAGGATGTGATGGTCGCCATCTTCCAGGCGATCATGCGCGGGTCGGTCGAGCGCCAGCACCGCGTCGGCGTGCACCGGCGCCGGCAGCGTGGCGGACGCGTTTTGATCGTCGGCGGCGCCGGCGCCATGGGCCATTGGCTGAGCTCCTTCCTGCCGCTCGTCGGCCACCGTGTCGACGTCGCCGATCCGGCCGGCGCTCCGGCCGCGCCTGTCGAGAGGTACTGCGCGCGTCTCGACGAGGTCGACGATCTGGCCGCGTACGACTTCATCGTCGTCGCGGTGCCGCTTGCCGTGACGCCGAGCGTCCTAGCCGAGGTGGTCGCGCGCCGGCCTCCCGGCCTCGTGGTCGAGATCGCTTCGATCAAGTCGCACCTCGCGCCCGTGCTCGAGCAGGCCGACCGGAGCCAGGTCCGCGTGAGTGCGCTCCACCCGATGTTCGGCCCAGGCAAGTCCCCGTACGAGCCGCTCACCTTCGTGCTCGCGTGCCGCGAGGATGTCGAGCGCGAGCGGCAGCGCGTCGAGACATTGCTGCGCCACCCGTACACGGAGGTGATCGCGATCCCGTTCGACCACCATGACCGCCTCATGGGTTGGCTGCTAGGCCTCGCTCACCTCACAAGCATGGTGTTCGGTGCTGCGCTTGCCGGCTCCGGTTTGACGGCTCACGAGCTACGCGAGTGCGCCTCCACCACCTTCCTGCGTCAGGTCGCGACGGCGATGTCGGTGCTCAGCGAGGATCCCGCGCTCTACTTCGACATCCAGCGCCTCAACCCGCACCGCGTTGCCGTCTACCGCGCGACGCGCGCGGCGCTTGAGCAGCTCGTCGGCCAAGTCGAGGCCGGCGACGCCGACGGGTTTTGCTCCACGCTCGCGTCAGCGCGCCACGCGGTCTCGGGCGACTGAGCGTCGCCGGCCAGCAGCGTCGCCCGTGGCCCTCGTCACCGCAGCCGGTCGCGGCACTGCGATACGTCATTGGCCGGATTGTTGACGAGCAGGCCGACCGGGAATGCCTCCATCTCGCCGGCCGCAAACGGCGTCAGCAGGTGCGCCAGCGCGGCCGCATCCCTCCCGCCCGGGTCGAGCCACGTCGCGATCCCCGTCTCGTCGAGGATGACGGGCATACGGTCGTGGACCGGCGCCACGACCTCGTTGGCGGCGGTGGTCACGATCGTGCAGCTCTCAACCGTGTCGCCGGTGCCCGGCTGCCAGCGCTCCCACAGGCCGGCAAACGCGAACGGGCGGCCGTCGCGGAAGCGGACGAGATGCGGCTGCTTGCGCGCGCCGAGCTTTTGCCACTCGTAGAAGCCGTCGGCGATCACGAGGCAGCGGCGGCTGCGCAGCGCCGCACGAAACGCGGGCTTCTCGGCGAGCGTCTCGGCCCTCGCGTTGATCATCCGGTTGCCGATCGCGGCGTCGCTCGCCCACGATGGAATCAGACCCCAGCGCAGGAACATGAGTGCACGACGTGACCCCTCGTCGCAGCGGATCGCGGCCACGTCCTGGGTGGGCGCGATGTTGTAACGCGGCGCCAGCTTCGGCACTGCGCTCAGGCCGAACACATCGGCAATGATCTCGCCCGACGTCGCCATCGTGAAGCGGCCGCACATGCTCCGATGATAAGGGATGTTCGGGCCAGGCTCACGCCCGGGCTGCCGGCGCTCCACGGCCGGGCGGTGCCCAGCGCGCAGACGGGAAGTGGCGGCGCAGGAAGCCCAGCATTGCTTCCGCCGTTGCAACCGGACGCTCGACGCTCGGCACATGTCCGGCGTCCGGAATCACCGCCAGCTCAGCCGCTTGCAGCGCCGACGCGAGCGCCTGCGCCACCGCTGGCGGCGTGAGCGCGTCGTGCTCCCCGACGATGACGAGCGCGGGTACGGTGAGGCGCACGAGCAGCTTGGTGCTGTCAGTCCGGTCGCGCATCCCGGCCAGGCAGCCGACGAGCACGTGGTCGGGGATCTCGGCGGCGAGCGCGCGCATCTCCTCGAGCTGGCGCGGCGCCCGTACCTGCGTGCCGGGCGCCACCAGCGCCGCGACAAACTCGTCGCGGAACGCCTGCGCCTCGCCCCGCTCAATGCGGGCGATTGCGGCGTCGCGCCGTGCGCGCGCCTCCGCCCCATCCGCCTCGGCCTTGCTGTCGACCAGGATCAGGCCCAGCAGCCGCTCGGGGAAGGTGGCCGCGATCCGGAGCGCAACGTAGCCGCCCATCGAGTGGCCGCCGAGGACGAAGCGATCAAGCCCGAGCGCGTCCACAAGTGCCACGACGTCTGCCGCGAAGACGTCCATGCCGTAGCTCCCGTCCGGTTTGTCCGAGGCGCCGAAGCCGCGCAGGTCGGGTGTGATCAGGCGGGCCGCCTCTTCGATTGCAGCTCGCAGCGGCAGCCACATCTGCGATGACAACGGGAAGCCGTGCAGCAGGATGACCGGAACACCTTCGCCGTGATCCTCCACCGCCAGGCTCACCTCGGCGACCTTGATGCGGACAAGACTCTCTGCGTCCATGCCACGAGTGTAGCGACCCTTCTCGACTCTTGACGAAGACGGCCCGATGAGCGAGATTGGTTTCGGCTACACCGCTCTTTGAAGATGGCAGATCGGCTCCGTGGGGGTGCCTTCGCAGACGTCACGCGCGGGCTGAGATCACACCCTTGGAACCTGACCCGGGTCATACCGGCGGAGGGAACGGGCACGAGGCGTCGGGATCGCAGGCGCGCCTCATCCGGACCCGCCCCGCGGCGGATCCGGAAGGAGGCATGATGAACAGGCTGCTCCCGGCGCTTTTTGTTTTGCTCGCTCTCGCCGCTGCGACGAGTGTTTCAGGCGGCACGCTGACCGGCAGGGTTGTGGACGCCGCCACCGGCAGAGCGCTTGCCGCCGCCCGCGTCGAGCTCGTCGAGACGCACGCCGCCGCGATCACCGACGACGGCGGCCGCTTCACGATCGAGATCGCGGCTGCCGCCACGCTCGTCGTCTCGCACACGGGCTACCAGCTCAGCAAGCAACGGCTCACATCGGTGTCGCCACAGCCGCTGGAGATCGCGCTCGAACCCATCATCTCGCTCGCCGACCGCATCGAGGTGACCGCCACGCGCGCACGAGAGGGCGCCGATCCGGTCAGCTTCAGCAATATCCCGCAGGAGCGCGTCGCCGAGAGCTACTGGTCGCAGGACCCCGCGATCCTGCTTGCGCAGCTCGCGCCCTCGTTCTTCGCCTACAACGACAGCGGTAACGGGATCGGCTACTCCTACTACTGGATCCGCGGCTTCAACCAGGCGCAGACGCGCATGACCCTCAACGGGGCGCCCCTCAACGACGCCGAGGACGGCGAGCTCTACTTCATCGACCTTGCGGACTTCCTCTCCACCTCCGGCGACATCCAGATGCAGCGCGGCGTGTACGGGCTCTCCGGCATCGGCGGCGCGGTGGACATCACGACCACTTCGCCCAACCTGCAGCCTGCCCTCACCGTGCAGACCGGGTTCGGCTCGTACAACACCAGGAGGTTCACGGCGCGCTGGGATACCGGCCTGCTCAACGGCGCCTGGGCGTTGACCGCGCGCTTCTCGAAGGTCACGACCGACGGCTATCGCGACCAGTCCTGGGTGGACATGTGGAACGGTTTCCTCTCCCTTGCGCACTTTGGCGAGAACTCGCGCGTGCGGTTCGTCATCTTCGGCGGACCCGAGAACACCCACCTTGCGTACGATGGCGTACCCAAGGGCGTGCTCGAAGGCGGCCTCACCGGAAACGCGGACCAGGACCGCCGTTACAACCCCCTTACCTACCCCGGAGAGCAGGACCACTTCACCCAGCCCCACGTCCAGGTCGTGCATGAGCTCGCGCTCTCGCCGCAGACGCAGCTCGCGCAGACCTTCTTCGCCTTCACGGGCAGCGGCTACTACGACGAGCACAAACCGGACAGTGCGCTGGTCGAGTACAACCTGCCCGACGTCACACTCCCAGACGGCACCGTCGTCACCTCGAGCGACCTCATCCGCCGCCGCAAGGTCAACGAATGGGACACGGGCTGGGTACCCACCCTCACCCACACCTCGGGAGACTGGACGCTGACGCTGAAGGGGGAGCTGCGCTACCACAGCGGCCACCACTACGGCGAGGTCATCTGGGCGCAGTACTACGCGCCCGACCTCCCCGCGGACCGGCGCTACTACGACTACGAGGTGAACAAGCAAACGGCTGCGCTCTCGGTCACGGCCGCTTGGAAAGCAAGCGACCGCCTGGCGCTTACGCTGGGTCTCGAGGCCGCGCGGCAACGCTACGAGCTCGCGCACGACATGCTCAAGGGCATGGCCTTCACCGAGGCCTACAGCTTCCTCATGCCGCGGTTCGGCGCGCTCTACAAGCTCGCCCGCGACACGGACCTCTACTTCAACGTTGCGCGCGGCATGCACGAGCCCGCCTTCCGCACCATCTACGACCCGGAGGACTACTACGGCGAGCGCGTCACGCTCAGGCCGGAAGACGTGTGGGACTGGGAGGCCGGCGCGTCCATCCGTCGCAGCGCCTGGCACCTGCGTGCCAACGCCTTCTTCATGAACTTCCCCAACGAGATTGTCTACAGCGGCGCGCTCGACTCAAGCGGCGTGCCCATCTATGGCAACGGCGCCCACTCGCGCCACACCGGCCTGGAGTTCGAGGCGACCTTCCAGCCGTCTCCCCGGTTCGGCCTCGACGCCGCGCTGACAATCTCCCACAACACCTTCGTCCAATACCACGACTACAACTACGACGGCACCGTCAACGTCTACGATGGCAACTACCTTGCGGGCTACCCGAATCTGCTTGCCTCGCTCACCGCGAGAACGAGTTTCGGTCCCCTGCAGCTCGCCCTCACGGGGAAGCGCGTCGGCCAGTTCTACCTCGACAACACCCAGGACAACCGGCGCGACCCCGAGGCGCGGCAGCAGCCGGGTTACGTGCCGCTGATCAACCCCGCCTTCACGGTCGTGGACCTGGCGGCGCGGATGAACGCGCCAGACTCCTGGGTGCGCGGCCTCGGCCTCGCCAGGCTCGGGCTCGAGCTGCGCGTCAACAACCTCCTCGATGCGCGCTACACCGCGTTCGGCTACGTTGATAACGGGCCGGTCTTCATCCCCGCCGCCACCCGCAACTACTTCTTCACGGTGACGCTGGGGTTGTGAAGGACAGGAATTCGGGGTCCGGGATCTGGAATCCGAAACACCTCTGTTGCCTCTGAGGGGGCGCCCTTTTTGCTCAGGCAGCGCCGTGTCAACACTCGTTACTTTTGAGCAATATAGACTCTCACAGACAACGAGTCGATCGGTTGGCTCAAGTCGTGCTCTAAGCCTCTTGGGTTAGGAATTCGCTCTTCAGGATCGTAAACGAAGCACGTAAGACACTTGCAGTCTGGATGCTTCCGATACCGGAGGATGTCCACGGATAGTTGGTCGCCGAGTTCCTTGGTGCCCAACCTGTTTCGTGTCTTCTTTACTTCGATCACAACCTTCTCGTTCTTTAGCAGGAAGTCCATGCGCGAACTGCCACCGGCGTAACTTGGGGTCCATTCCTCGGGCCTTATATCGTCGAAGTAGAGCTGAAGGAGTGCGTGCAAAAGGTCTTGAACGTCATACTCATCTGTCACGTCGAGGGTGGGGCGGTCATCATGTCGCTTATGTAGTTGCTTCACAATAGCATGGAACCTGCTGAACAGATGCTCAATAATGGCAGAGGCACTGACAGGTGCCGGCTCTTTTATCGCGGGGGTATGTTCCCGATAGAGATCTAGGCGGTCGCTGATAGAGATCAGCCTCTTCAAGTAATGTCCTGTGCTGATGTCGTCACCAAAAGAGAACTGGCCACGACCGACAAATTCGTCGGCGAGTTCATCTGTGCTAAACAACTGTCGAAGGAGCTCCTCTGTATATTCATACCAGCGTCTTGCCTCATCGTTCTCGTTGACAGATTCGTTGGGAACGGCCCTGGCCTTTTCGACCTGATCTGCAATACGCCGCCTAGCTTCATCGCGCGTCACCAGAAGCTCTGGCCTGGGCTTATCTGACCTGGGATGGCTCATCTTGGGAGGCCTCCCTTCGTGCGAGGTTCATCGGCTGCCTAACGTCTGAGATGACGGGCACGACTCGGCTTTCCGGGGCGTGGCCGCTGGATGGCGGGGTCATGCATCTTCACGGTGGCTCGAGGCTGAGCGCAGAATGATGACTTCTTTAATGAAGATTCCGTTCAGAAGGTTGTCAGTGCAGTGTACGCGGGCCGTGGCCTGGGGTTCGGTGCGAATCAGAAGTCGGAGCGCTCGAGGCAGAGCCGACTCACTACCGACGAGCTTAAGGTCTGAAACCGTTAGCGCTGCCGGCGATAGACTGACGAGCTCGTCAATGACCTTTCGATACGCCAATGCTTCGTGCTTCTGCAAGAGGGCATCTAGTGACGGCGAAGCTAGCAGGAGACGCCACTCGTCCGCGTCATCGTAGTAGTACCACGCAGCGAACGTGGGTGCGGTGCCACCTGCGTCCAGCCGCTTAATCAGTTCGATCGCGTCGGCGACTTGGCTTTCTACCAGTGCTTTTTCACCCATTGGAAGACTCCGTGGTTGGGCTCATGAACAGCTTCGAGCAAGGATGCGGCCGCGAAGGGATCCCAGAGCTGGTAACGGCTATCTTCCGACCAGTTGCTCACGATAGCCCAGTAGGTGGCAAGCTGAAGGTCGGCATTCGAGTCGTGGTCGAACTCTGGTCGGAGGCCAGCAAGAGACAGAAGGCTGTTGAGATTGTGTGTATAGACGCTGTTCACGAAAGCCTTGTCGGGGATTGTGTTGGGTTGGACGAGCGCTGCGATGCACGCCTTAAGTGCCAACTCCACGGCGTAGCCAGCAAGGTAGTACGCGGACGAGCACCGGCTTGCGTGCAAAAGGATTAGCGCGTCATCGAGGCGTAGCTGAGCAAGCCGCTCCAGGTCAGTCTTCGTTAACATACCAAAGGCTCGACATTAGACCCATCACATTGCGGTTAAGCAGCGCCCGGCGCATCAAGTTGTCTCAAACTTATTGTACTGCGTGTGTAGCGCCATCGCCGCGTAGATCTCCAAGAGAGCCTGGCCGACAGGGTCGGGCTCGTCGACGAAGCGAACATCCATGCTGGCAATCCGCTCACGCGCCTGCCGAAATGCTGCCCGGAACTTGGCGTTCGTCTGCAACTCTGCGCGTGAACCCCGTTTCGTGTAGGTCGGCTGCGTAAAGCCCGTGGTCTCCCGCGCCAGCATGAAAGCGAACGAAGCGGCAAAGTATTGGTCCGATGCGTGGTATCTGAGACGGGCTCGCAGCCGCTTTCTCCGGCCCACATACAAATGCTCGGCGCCTTCGGAGAAGAGGTACACGCCGGACGCTGGCATCGTGCGTGGCAACGTGTCGATCTTGACGGGAGGCACGGCGAGCAGGGATTGGAGCTTCGGTTCCAGGCGCGTGACAAGCTCTCGAAAGCGTTCGTTCATGGTTTCCGCCTCCGAACGGTATCCTTCAACAGCCCGCTGGTCAAAGTGCAGGACCAGCGCATGCAGTGATGATGACTGCAGCCACGCCCACCAAGCAAGCGAGGCTGTAGTCGGGCCCGCTGGAACCGCTGGCTAGGCGCACCACGGCTGGCCCGCCGCGTTACCTCGTAGGCGCTCGAGCACGCTGTCGACGAGCGTAGGCCCGCACTGGGACCGGTTATGCTTCGGGGATGGAGACCGTAGCCCTTGCGCGGATCGCGGCGCTGCTGCTCTCGGCGGTGATGGTGTTCATCGGCTTCGCGTCGTGGCGCGCCGAGCGCAAGCTCGGCCGCGACGCCGAGGGGTTCTGGACCGCGCACCGCTCGATCACGGGTTGGAGTCTGGGGATGTCCATCTCCGCTTCGATGCTCTCGGTGTCATGGTCGCTCGTCTACGGCGTCGAACTGCTCTACCGCTGGGGGCCGGGCGGCGCCTGGCTGCTGGCGATCCCGTGGCTGGTGGTGCTGGGCCTGTTCGCGCTGCTGGCGCCGCGCTTGCGGCGCTTCGCCGCGTTCTCGCAGGGTGAGCTGTTCGGGACGCTATACGGCCGTGGGCTGCGCTGGCTCACCGTGGGCGTGCTCGTGGCCGTCTTCCTGACCTGGTGCGGGGCGGAGATCGCCGCAGCCGGCGACCTGCTCGCGCCGCTGCTGGCGGTTTCGCCTCGCTTCGCCATGACCGCGATCGCGGTGCTGGTCGCGTCCTACGCGTGGACCGGCGGCTTCCGCTCCGTTGTTGCCACCGACGTGGCGCAGTTCATCCTCATCGTAGGCTTCCTGGTCATCGTTGGCGCCCGCGCCGGTGACGGGCTCGGCGCGGGATGGCACGCTTGGCTCGGCGCACGTGGGCCGACGCCGGCGGTAGTCGCAATCACGCTACTCGCCTACATCACCGGCTGGCTGGCGGAGGCCGACATCTGGTTGCGCCTCACGGCCGCTCCCAGCACTGGCCACGCGCGCCTGGCGCTGGGAGTCACGGCGGCGGCCTCGCTCGTCTTCGTGCTGGGTTTGCCCGCGGTGCTGGCGGCCCGCGCTCGCGTCGTCTTCCCAGACCCATCCGCCGTGACAGGCACCGTGCTCGGGCCGCTCCTGCACCGGCTCCTGCCGCCCGGGATGGAGGTGCTGCTGCTGACCGGCCTCGCCGCCGTGGCGCTCTCGACTGTCTCAACCACCGCGAACGTTGTCGCCATCACCGTGGCCAGGGACGGGATGCGCGCCGTGGGCGAGAACGCCCGCGACCTGGCCCGCGCCCGCTGGGCCAACGGTCTGGCCTGCATCGCGGCGCTCGCGGTCGCGTTCGCCTCGCGCTCACTGATGGAACTTTTCTACCTCTCGTCAGGCCTCCTGGCCGCGGCGCTGTTCTGGCCGACGCTGGGCCTCCTATGGGACGAGCCACCGCTGCGCGCCGCGCGTGCGGGCGCCTGCGGCGGCCTGGCCGCGGTCGTGGTCTCCTTCGTGCTCGACCGCTACGGCCTCTTCGGCGAGCTCTTCCCGAGCGCCGTGCGCGAGATGGGGATTGGCTACATCGTGCCGGGCGTTGCGGTGGGAGCGCTCGCGTTCGGCGCGACGCTCATCCTCGACCGCGCGCGGCGGACGAGTTAGCCCTGCCTTTGCACGCTTCGGCGCGACGGGATTGCTTCGTCGCTACGCTCCTCGCAATGACTGCAGGGCCGTGCGCCGTGTTCCTCGCAACGGCCACGGAGGCGAGACCGGCTCAGGCGCTCTGATTCGCAGGCTGGGCAGCCTTGCGCGAGCGGCGGCGCGGGCGGCGAGCCTTCGCGGACGGTTTTTCTTCGGCGGCAGCTTCCGGCTGAACGCCCTCGACGGACGCCACGTCGCTGCCTGCGTCAAAACCGGTCACCACGTAGGTGCCTGAGCGCTGGTCCCGCCGCAGCTTGATGACGTGGTGCTTTTCCGCGTCCTCCAGCAGCGCCGAGAACGTCGAGTAGCCGAAGTACTCCTCGTTGAACTCCGGCTTCTTGCGCTGCATCGTCTGCTTGATCATCGAGCCCCAGAGGACTTCCTTGCCGTCGCGCATGAGTGCCTTGATCGAGTCGGCAAGCAGCGCGAAACACTCGCGCTGCTTCTTCGGCAGCCCGGTGAGTGGCGGCGCCTCCTCCACGGCGCGAATCAGGTCCTCGTAGAAGACGAACTCGTCGCAGTTGGCAACGAGCAGGTCCGAGGTCGAGTTCTTGACGCCGAGGCCGATGACGTACTTGTCGTTCTCGCGCAGCTTGGAGACGAGCGGCGAGAAGTCGGAGTCGCCCGAGACCAGCGCGAACGTGGTGATGTGCTCCTTGGCGTAGCAGAGGTCGAGTGCGTCCACGACCATGCGGATGTCGGCGGAGTTCTTGCCCGAGTAGGCCTTGAGCGGGATGTCGATGAGCTCGATCCCAGACTCGTGGAAGCCGCGCTTGTAGCTGCCGTAGCGTTCCCAGTCGGCGTACGCGCGCCGCGCGACGACCTTCCCCTTCTCCAGCAGGCGCGCGAGCACGAGCTTCACATCGAAGGTCTTGTAGCTGGTGTCCCTGACGCCCAGCACGATGTTCTCGAAATCAATAAAGAGCGCGATCTTGTGGTCTTCCAGCGGCACGCTGCCACCTTTCCGATGCTTGAGAGTGCATGTCCACGAGCGATGCTAATCCCTCACGCCCGCCCTGGCAACCCGGCACACGCATTTCCGCGAACAACGTGAGGGCACACGAACCACGCTGACGGTGAGTTCAGACTGGTGCGGGTTTGGTCACTTCGCCGCGCGCGAGGCGAGCCAGCCACTCGTGGATGCCGACCGCGGCCTGCTTGCCCGCGCCCATCGCGAGGATCACAGTGGCGGCGCCGGTGACGATGTCGCCACCCGCGAACACGCCCGGGATCGAGGTCATGAGCGTTTTCTCGTCGGCGACGATGTTGCCGTGCCGGTTGAGCTCGAGGCCGGGCGTCGAGCGTGTGGCAAGCGGGTTGGGGCCCTGACCGATGCCCATCACCACCGTGTCCAAGGCGATCTCGTACTCGGAACCGGCGATCGGCACCGGACGGCGGCGCCCCGAAGCGTCGGGCTCGCCCAGCTCCATGCGCTGGATGCGCATGCCGGTGACGAAGCCCTCCTCGTTGCCGAGAATCGCGAGCGGCGCCGAGAGCCAGCGGAAATCAATCGCTTCTTCCTCGGCGTGCTCGAGCTCCTCCTTGCGCGCCGGGGACTCGTTGCGGGTGCGGCGGTAGACGCATACCACTTCTTCGGCCCCTAACCGCTTCGCGACCCGCAGGCAGTCCATCGCGACGTTGCCGGAGCCCACGACGGCGACGCGGCGACCCGTGCGCACGGGCGTGTCCGTGCGCGGAAAGTCGAACGCCTTCATCAGGTTCACACGGGTGAGGAACTCGTTGGCGGAAAGCACGCCGATGTAGTTCTCGCCCGGCACCCCGAGGAAGTACGGCAGGCCGGCGCCCGTCCCCAGGAAGACCGCATCGAAGCCGTGCTCGTGGAAGAGCTCCTGCACGGTGGCGGTCTTGCCGATGACGAAGTTGCTGCGGAGCGTGACGCCCATGCGGGTCAAGTTGTCAATCTCGAAGGCGACGATCTCCTTCGGCAGGCGGAACTCCGGGATGCCATAGACGAGCACGCCGCCGGGCTTGTGCAGCGCCTCGAAGATCGTGACCTCGTGGCCGAAGCGCGCCAGCTCCGCGGCGCACGCCAGGCCGGCCGGCCCCGAGCCCACCACCGCCACCCTGTGGCCGGACGGGGCCGCGAGCTGCGGCGTCGCGACCTCGCCGCGCACGCGCTCCCAGTCGGCGACAAAGCGCTCGAGCCGGCCAATCGCCACCGGCTCGTACTTCTTGGCGAGCACGCACACGATCTCGCACTGCTCCTCCTGCGGGCAAACCCGCCCGCAGATCGCCGGCAGCGTGTTGGTCTCCTGGATCTTGGCGAGCGAACCCGCAAAATCGCCCTTGCGGATCAGTTCGACGAACGCCGGGATGTCAATGGCGACCGGGCAGCCCTTCACGCACGGCGGGTTGGCGCACTGCAGGCAGCGCTGCGCTTCCTTCAAAGCGGATTCTGCCGCGTACCCCAGCGCCACCTCGGCGAAGTTGCGGATGCGCGCGAGCGGCTCCTGCGCCGGCATCGCGTGCCGCGGGACCTTCATGCGCTCGGCCTTGGTCAGCTCCGGCACGCCCTGAACTGCTTCAGCCATCGGAGACCCCCGCAGTCGCGCGGCAAGTGTGCGAGGCGAGGAAGCGCTCGCGCGCGGTCTGCTCCTCGGGCAGATACATGCGCAGGCGCTTGATGAGCAGGTCGAAGTCGACCTTGTGCGCGTCGAACTCCGGGCCGTCCACGCACACGAACTTGGTCTGCCCGTCCACGGCGACTCGGCACGCGCCGCACATGCCCGTGCCGTCCACCATGATCGAGTTGAGCGAAGCCAGGGTCGGGATCGCGTTCGGGCGCGTCATTTCGGCGACCGCCTTCATCATGACCGCCGGCCCGATCGCGACGACGAGGTCGGGCCTGCCGCGCTCCTTGATGAGGTCGGCGAGCGCGTGTGTCACCAGCCCCTTGCGTCCGAACGAGCCGTCATCGGTGGTGTAGAAGATCTCGTCCGAGGCCGCCTCCACCTCCGCGCGCAAGATGACCAAATCCTGGCTGCGACCGCCGAGGATCGAGAGCACCCGGTTGCCGGCCTGCTTGAGGCCCGCCGCGATCGGCAACAGCGGCGCGATGCCGGCGCCGCCGCCGATGCAGACCACAGTGCCGAAGCGCTCGATGTGCGTGGGTGTGCCGAGCGGACCGACAACCGAGGCCAGTTTCGTCCCGACGGTGAGCAGGCCCATCGCCATCGTGGTCTTGCCGATCTCCTGCACGACGAGCGTGATCGTGCCCGCGTCCGCGTCGGAGGCGGCGATCGTGAGCGGAATGCGCTCCCCGCTCTCATCGGCAAGCACCATCACGAACTGACCGGGGCGGTGCTTGCGCGCAATCTCGGGCGCCTCAACGACGAAACGGTGGAACTTGGGAGCGATCTCTTCCTTGTGAACGATGCTGAACACGCTTACGCCTCGCCACCCACCGGGATCACCTCCACACCACTTGTGACGGCCGGGATGCCCGGCAGGCGCCGGCTCCCCTCCAGGGGCAGATCTTATGCGCGTTCGTGCGCGTTGGCAACGGTCGGACCCGGGGCGGCAGAGTCGCGGTCCCGTCGCCCTGCTGACGCGCGCCAACGTGCCCGGTGCGCTCGACCTCTGCGCTATTCTGCACCCGTGACGGACCGGCCCATCGCGCGCAAGGTGGCACTGCGAACACCGCCCGAGCAACGCCGTCACGTGGATTACGCGAGCGAGCTCAACCCGGAGCAGCTTGCGGTCGTCATGCACCCGGGCGGGCCCATGCTCGTGCTTGCCGGGGCCGGCTCCGGCAAGACCCGCACGGTGGTGTATCGCGTCGCGCGGCTGCTCGAGGACGGCGTCGAGCCCTCGGCGATCCTGCTCCTTACCTTCACCAATCGCGCCGCCCGCGAGATGCTCACTCGCGTCGGCCAACTCCTCGGCCGGGATGCGACCCGCACCATGGGTGGGACGTTTCACTCGGTCGGCAACCGCCTGCTGCGCCGCTTCGGCGAGCGGCTCGGCTACCAGCCGCACTACGGCATCCTGGACCGCGAGGACGCGCAGGATCTGATCTGCGCCGCCGCGACCGACGTCGTGCCCCAGGCGCCCGGCCGCCGGCTGCCGGGCGCCGCGCTGCTGCTCGAGCTTTACTCGTTCGTGATCAACACCGGGCGCTCGCTCGAAGAAGTGATCGCGCAGCGCTATCCGCAGTTCGGCGGCGACATCGAGATCATGCAGGCGATCTTCCGGCGCTACCTGGAGCGCAAGCACGCGGCGCAGGTGATGGACTACGACGACCTGCTGCTCAACTGGCTCCTGCTTCTGCGCCGCGAAAACGACGTCAGGCGGCAGCTCGCCACGCGCTTCCGTCACGTGCTCGTGGACGAGTACCAGGACACCAACCGGCTCCAGGCAGACATCGTGGACCACATGCTCGGCCTAGAGCGCCACCTGCTCGTGGTCGGCGACGACGCGCAGTCGATCTACGCGTTCCGCGGCGCGGAGTACGCCAACATCCTCTCGTTCCCCGAGCGCTACCGCGACTGCGCCGTGTTCCGCCTCGAAAGCAACTACCGCTCGTTGCCGCCGATCCTGACGCTTGCAAACGCCTCGATCGCCCACAATCAGCGCCAGTTCAAGAAGGAGTTGCGTCCGATCCGCGCGGGCGGCGAGCTGCCGGTACTGTGCGCGGCGCCGTCGCCCGAGAGTCAGGCGGCGTTCGTCGCACAGCAGGTGCTCGAGTTTGTGGACCAGGGCGTGCCCCTGCCCGAGATCGCGGTCCTGTACCGCAACCACTCGCACACGCTCGAGCTCGAGGTCGAGCTTGCCCGGCGTAACGTGCCGTACGAGGTGCGCTCCGGGCTGCGCTTCTTCGAGCAACGCCACGTCAAAGACGTACTCGCGCACCTGCGCTTTATCGCCAACCCGCGCGACGAGGTCGCGTTCACGCGCATGGCGCGGCTACGCCCACGTCTCGGGCAGCGCCTCGTTGCCCGGGTTTGGGTGCGCATTGCGAGCGCAGGCGATGACACCTTAGCCGCGCTCGCGCGGCTCGACGGCGCGGAGCTCGGCCTGCCGGGCGCCGCCGCCCACTCGCTACGCCAGCTCGCCGAGCTCCTGGAGCGGCTCGCCCGGATGCGTGAGCGGCCCGGTGAAATCATCCGCGAGGTGGTGAACAGCGGCTACCGTGACTACGTGCGCTCACAGCTCGATAACGCCAATGCCCGCCTCGAGGACCTCGAACAACTCGCGGTTTTCGCCGACGGCTACGATGGCCTCCAGGCCTTCCTCGATGAGGTCACGCTCATGAACCAGCTCTCAGGCGAGGATGTCGTCGACCAGCCCGGGGAGCACGAGCGCATCACGCTCTCCACCGTGCACCAGGCCAAGGGCCTGGAGTGGCGCGTCGTCTTCCTGATCTGGCTTGCCGAGGGCCGCTTCCCGAGCTCGCGCGCCGAGGATCTCGAGGAGGAACGGCGGCTGTTCTACGTCGCGTGCACAAGGGCCAAAGACGAGCTGTTGCTGTGCTATCCGCTCGTGGCGCGCGACCGCTACCGCGTCGACGTGATCCTCGAGCCCTCGCGCTTCGTCTCGGAGCTGCCCGACACGACGTTCCAGCGCTGGCAGGTACAGCAGGAGGAGACGCCCGCCGAGCTGCCGGAAGGCACCCGCTACCAGCTCCCGGGCTTTCTCGACGACGGAGGCAGCGGTGTCAACTGACGGCGTGCCAGAGGCAGGAGCAGCGCGTGCGGCCGCGCGCGTGCGGGCTGGCCCTGTTCCTTATTGCACTCGCGGAGGACGACAACCATGGCTGACATAGCCATTGTCGGCGCAGGTCTCACGGGGCTGGTGGCGGCCTATCGCCTGGCCAGGGCTGGCTGGCAGGTCACCGTGTTCGAGCGCTACCCGGAGGCCGGCGGCCTGGTCGCCACCTTCGACGCCGGTGGCGAGCGGCTCGAGTGCTTCTACCACCACCTCTTCAACACCGACACGGACTACGTCCAGCTCGCCGAGGAGTTCGGGCTCGCCTCCGCGATCGAGTGGTTGCCCTCGCGCATGGGCATCTACTCCGCCGGCCGTTTGTGGGATTTCGCCACGCCGCGGTCGCTCCTCGCCTTCAAGCCGCTGTCGTGGCTGGACAAGGTACGCTTCGGGCTCTCAACTCTGCTGCTCAACCGCTCCGGCGATTACCGCCCGTTCGAGGGGGTTACGGCGCGTGCATGGATCCTTGCCCACGCCGGGCAGAAGGTCTTCGACACCGTCTGGGGACCCCTGCTGACGCAGAAGTTCGCCGAGAAGGCGGACGAGGTTGCAATGGTGTGGCTATGGGGCAAGGTCTACCTGCGCGGGCGTTCACGCTCCTCCTCGGGTTTCGGCGAACGGCTCGGGTACATGCGCGGCTCCTTCGGCCGGCTCGTGGATGTGCTCGTCGAGCGCCTGCGCACCGAAGGAGTGCGGTTCGAGTTCGGTTCGCCCGTGCGCAAGATCAGGAAGGTCGAAGGCGGCCTCGAGCTGCACGTGCGCAGCGGCAGCGAACGTTTCTCCACCGTGCTGTTTACCGCCTCGCCGCAGGAGCTGGTACGCGCCGCCGGCGACGAGCTGCCGGACGAGACGAAGCAGCATCTAGGCGGCCTTGTCGCCACCGCTGCGTTCTGCGTTGTGCTTGAGCTCGACCATTCCTTGACGCCGTACTACTGGCTCAACATCGCCGATCGCGAGTTCCCGTTCGGCGGCGTGATGGAGCACACGAACTACATTCCCAAGGAGCGCTACGGCGGCCGCCAACTGCTCTACATCTCCAAATACCTGCTGCACTCCGACCCGTTGTGGACAGCGCCCGACGAGGTCGTGTGGCAGACCTACCTGCCCTTCCTCAAGCGTCTCAACCCCGCGTTCGATGAGTCATGGGTGCACGCGCGTCACCACTTCAAAGCCGCTTTCGCGCAGCCCGTGATCCCGTGCAACTACCGCCCGCTCATTCCTCCGTTCGCGACCCCGTTGCCGGGGCTTTACCATGCCTGCATGGCGCAGATCTACCCCGAGGATCGCGGCCAGAACTACGCCGTGCGTTCTGGCAACCGCGCCGCCGCCTCTCTGCTTGAGGCGGCTGCAAGTCGCCACTCATAGCTTCGCATCGCTGCCGGCGTTCCTCGGTCGGGCGCCGACCGTCTGCGCCTGCGTGTCCGTCAGCTTTCCAATTGCGGCGTTGAGGGGCTACGCTAGGCGTGGAGGTGCCGTCATGCGCACAGCGATCTTCGCGCTCGTGTTCGCGTTCATCGGCGGTGCTCTGCTCGGCCAAGCGGCGCTGCAGGCGCCGACGCCACAGGGACCGCCGCCGACCCTACAGGAGGTCCGCAAAACCATGGGGATCCCCTCCCAGGACGATGTGCGCGGCCAACAGGACAAGGTTGGCTTCGCTTCGACCAAAGAGCAGATGGCGAGGGTGTGGGAGCTGTCCGCCACGCCTCCGGCGCCGGAGAAGCTCGGCAATCCGCCCTCTCCCGGCGTGGCCGGGGTGATCTGCCCCCACGACGACTACCTGTACGCGGGACGCGTCTACCGTCAGGTGTTGCCGCTCGTGACAGCCAAGACAGTCGTACTGGTGGGCGTCTTCCACAAGTACCGCCGCTTCGGCGCGCACGACGTGCTTGTCTTCGACAGCTACCACGCGTGGCGCACGCCCGATGGAAACGTGCAGGCCTCAGGGGTGCGGGAGGAGGTGCTGGCGCTGCTCCCGAAGGGCGACTTCGTGCGCGACAACGCAGCGCATGACTCCGAGCACTCGCTCGAGGCGCTTGCTTACTGGCTCAAGCACGCCAATCCGGACGTGCAGATCATCCCGGTGATCGTGCCGGCAATGGACTTCGCGCGCATGCGGGAGCTTGCCGACCACCTCGCCGGGGCGCTCGCCAAGGAGCTCGGCTGGCGGCGCTGGCAACTCGGCCGCGACATCGCGGTCGTGATTTCATCCGATGCGGTGCACTACGGCGCCGACTTCAAGTACACACCGTTTGGAGAGGGCGGCATCGAGGCCTACACCAGGGCGGTCGCGCAGGACCGTTCCCTGCTCACCGGTCAGCTCGCCGGCCAGGTCACGGACGCCAAGGTCGAGCAGTTCTTCGCCACCTGCGTCAATCCGCAGCAGCCCGGCGAGTACCGCCTGACATGGTGCGGGCGGTTCTCAATCCCGTTCGGAATGCTGCTGCTGGAGAAGCTCACCAGCAGCCTCGGCCTCGCCGCTCCGGTCGCCCACCCGCTCTGCTACGGGACCTCGATCGGCGCACCCGAGCTGCCGGTGCGCGACCTCGGCATGGGGGCGACGGCGCCCGCGAACCTCTACCACTTTGTCGGCTACCCAGCGGTCGCGTTCACGCTCGGCGACCACGGGTAGGCATAGGGCCTGCCCACGGCACGCCGGCGTGCGGGCGCCGGCGCTCCGGTCCCCCACTCCTCAATCGGCAGCGGACGATCGTGTCTACTTGAAGATCTCCGTGAAGAACGTCTTCATCGCTTCCCAGGAGCGGCGGTCGGCGCGCTCGTTGTAGGCTGCACCCCGCGACGGGTCGTTTCCGGCCATCTTCTGCGTGAAGGCGTGGACGGCGCCGCTGTAGTAGACCATCTGCCAGTCCACCTTGGCGTCGCGCAGCTCCTGCTGGAACGCGGCAATGTCCTTGGCCGGCACAAAAGGATCGTCGGCGCCGTGGAGGACGAGCACCTTGGCCCTGATGTTCTTCCCATCGCTCGGGTTGGGTGAGTCGAGACCGCCGTGGAAGCTGACCACGCCGGCGACGTCCGCGCCCGAACGGGCCAGCTCCAGCACCGCGGTGCCGCCGAAGCAGTAGCCGATCGCCACGATGCGCTGCGGATCCACGAGACGGTTGCCGCGCAACGCGGTCAGGCCGGCGTTGACGCGCTCCCGCAACAGGGCGCGGTCGCCCTTGTACTTGCCGGCGAGGGCGCCGGCTTCGGCCGCATCCTTCGGCCGCACACCCTTGCCGAAGACATCCGCGGCCAGGGCGACATACCCCATGCCGGCAAGCTGGTCGGCGCGCATCTTTTCGTTGTCGGTCAGCCCCATCCACTGGTGCACGATCAGGATCCCGGGCCTTGGGCCCTTCACTGCATCGTCCCAGGCCAGGTAGCCCTCGAGCACCGCCTCACCGTCCTTGTACTCGACCGGCTGGGTGCGAATCGCTGCCGAGGCGTGGCCTGCCACTGTGGCCACGGCCAGCGCAAGTGCGAGCATCCTCATCACAGTATCCTCCCCGAACTGAGCCTCATCTGATGCAACCAACCGCGGACATGCTGGAGGAATTTCAGGCCCGGGCTAGTCGTAACCCTCGGAGCCCATCGCGGCCAGCACGGCCGCTTCGATTGCCTCTTCCAGGTCTCCACCCACCGTCGCCTCGCCGTCCCACTCCGACAACGCGGCGCGCAGGACAGCCGCGGGTGTCGTGGTCAGCAGGCGCGGAAGCCATGACGCGCGCAGCTCGGCGCGCCAGTCGTGCCCCGACTCGGCCGCCCCGCGCGCCAGGTTGACAAGATCGCCGATCGGATCGCTGGCTCTCACGCCTGCTCCCTACCCCGTCAACTCAGGCTGCTGAGACGGCACCCCAAGCAGGAACCCACACACAGGCAAACGCCGCATCGTCGAGCCACCTCCTAGCGCTGACGCCGCCAGACCGTCCCGTGCGGTGTGTCCTCGAGCACGATGCCGCGCGCGGCGAGCTCCCCCCGGATAGCGTCCGCGCGAGCAAATGCGCGCGCGGCGCGCGCGGCGACGCGCTCGGCGATAAGCGCCTCAATCTCCGCTTCATCGCCCGTGGCCACCCTCGTGCCCGATGGCACGATGCCCATGACATCGTCCATGTGAGCCATCGCCGCCTGCAGGCGCTCGCGCATCGCCCCGGTGATGCCTTCGCCGTCAAGCGCCTGATTGATGCGCGTCAGGAGCACGTGCAGGGCACCCAACCCCCGCGCCGTGTTGAGGTCGTCCGCGAGGCCGGCGTCGAACTCGGACTCGAACTCCTCGATCGCCGCCGCTGCGAGAGCGCCGGCGCCGGTGACGGCCGGCGTGTGGGCAAGCCGGCGCAACGTGTTCTCGATGCGTTCGATGGCCGCCTGCGCCGCGTGCAGTCCGTCGAACGTGAAGTTGAGCTTCTGTCGGTACGGCACCGAGATCAGAAGGTAGCGGATTGCGAGCGGGTTGTGTCCCTGTGCGAGCAGATCGCGCAGCGTGAAGAAGTTGCCAAGCGACTTGGCCATCTTCTGGCCCTCGACGATGAGGTGCTCGGCGTGCAGCCAGGTGTGCACGAACGCCTTGCCGGTGGCAGCCTCGCTTTGGGCGATCTCATTCTCGTGGTGCGGGAAGATGTTGTCGACCGCGCCGGTGTGGATGTCGAAGCTCTCGCCCAGCAAGGTCATCGCCATTGCTGAGCACTCGAGGTGCCAGCCCGGCCGTCCGCGCCCGAGCCGCGAGTCCCACGCCGGCTCGCCATCCTTGGACGCTTTCCAGAGCACGAAGTCGCGCACGTCCTCCTTCTCGTACTCGTCGGCGTCCACGCGCGCTCCGGGCCTGACCTGATTGAGGTCGATCCCGGAGAGCTTGCCATAGGATGGGAACGCCGCGATACGGAAGTAGGTGGAGCCGTCCTGGACGTAGGTGTAACCGCGCTCGGTCAGGCGTTGCACGAGCGCCACCATCTCCGGGATGAAGTCGGTCGCGCGCGGGTAGTGCTCGGCGCGCTGCACACGCAGCGTCCTGAGGTCCTCGAAAAACGCCTGCACGTAGCGGTCGGTGAATTCCCGCAGCGACACACCTTCTGCGGCAGCGCCCTTGATCGTCTTGTCGTCAATATCGGTCAGGTTCATCACCTGCGTGACGCGGTAGCCAAACGCCTGCAGCGTGCGTCGCAGCACATCCTCGAACAGGAACGTGCGGAGGTTGCCGATGTGGGCGAAGTTGTACACGGTCGGGCCGCACGTGTACATGCGCACGTGCGCGTCGTCGAGCGGTTCGAACGTCTCAGTGCGCCGACTCAGCGTGTTCAGGAAGCGGATCTGCCGCGCCATCAAGCCTCCGCGTTTGATTGTAGCCCGAGGCAGCATGGACGCGCCGCCCCAACGTCGGTCGAACCCGAGCAGCGAGCGCGCCTGCCGCGGCGCTACCCTGCCGATGCGACGAAACGGCCGAAGCGGATCAACCCATCCAGCAGCTCGCCGTTGCGTTCCCACGGCAGCGGGTACTCGACGCCGAGCTCGGCGCCGTCGCGCCCCGCCCAGGCTTGATACGCCGCCGCGGTCGGGACCCACACGCGGGTTTCGTCGCAGCCCGCAAGCCATCGCGGCAGCGTCGCGGCGGATGCCAGCTCGGCGCGTCGCTGCACGAGCTCGAAGATGGACCCCGCGATCCCGGGACGTGGTACCGCCGGGACCGGGAAGCCGCACACCACGTCCCACGAACGCGCGTTGGCGACCGGCGGGTCGCAACGCAGCGCCGCCTCGACGCCGCCCCAGCGCAGCGCAGCGTGTTCGCCCCCCATCGCACTCGGCCCCCATCCGCCGGGGAACGTTGCGGCTGCGCGCAACAAGGCGACAGCGTCGCCGGCCGCCAGCTTTCCAAGCTCGAGCCACAACGCGCCGCCTCCGGCTAGATCCTCCACCGCAACTGCGCACGACGCCTCGGCATCTGCGAGCCGGTCGGGCAGAACGCCGGCATCAGCCAGAAAGGCCTCGAGCGCAGCCGGATCAAGCCAGCCCGCCAAGCGCCACGCATCGGGAAGAACCAGCACGCCGGCGTCGACGGGGTGCAGAGCCTGAGCGCTGGCGGTGCGCGATGTCATCAGCGGGCAGCCAGCGCCCGCCTGCGCCTGCCAGCGCTCCTCAGCTTCGTGCGCGCTTCCAACCGCCGCCAGCGCCGCGACATGCGCGCCCAGACCGGCGCCGAAAGCGTGTCGCCAGGCGTGGCCACGCCGCGTCAGCTCAGCCACGACCCCCGCGGCGAACGCCGCCTGGATGCCGTCGGCAAGCACTACGAGAGCGCAGTCTTTCTCCTGCGCTGGCCTCACGGCCGGATGCTAACACGCACGCTCGAGACGGGCTGGCAGGCCTGAATGCTCGGAGGTAGGACAACAGGCAGCAGTCTTGAGACAGCCACATCCAGATCTTCGAGCCTGTGTGTGGCGGGCGACTCGGGCGTCAAGCCCGGATTATTCATGAGGGGCCGTAGCGAGGATGCGGAGGTGGCTGTCATGGTGGGCGCACGTAGGGCTGAGAATCCGAGGCGTACTGTGCCGTACG